>Ga0209430_1000241_pt1 | contig 65082 bp, 43 predicted proteins | sample BarGraIncub1133A_FD_184504 | JGI IMG/M metagenome (GOLD analysis project Ga0209430, IMG submission 184504) | Arctic peat soil microbial communities from Barrow, Alaska - Barrow Graham LP Incubations 11-33A (SPAdes) (version 2) | ecosystem: Environmental > Terrestrial > Soil > Wetlands > Peat... | reverse complement strand
GCTTTGCCAAATCTACCGTTCTGGGGGTCCATAATAAGTGCAGCACCCGAACTTACATTCAGGGGGACATAGGCATCCACAGCTTTCGCTGAATGGTTAACGATATAGTAATATTTACCATCTCCTAAATCGCGGCGAATAAATTGCAAGCCAAAATCCGTGAGTTCTTCACGTTGAACTTTACCAGCCTGCAAAGCGTCAGGTACATAAGTTTCCAGAATCAACTTACCAGCGCCCATTGATTTTTGTTTAAGACCCTGAACATTAGTGGTAAATGATAATTCTGCCAATAACATTTTAAACTTTTTGCGTCTGTTATCCAGATCATTATATCCGGACAAATCTTTCGGAATGTTCTGAAAAATAATGGTAGTACCTTTTTTGGCCAGGGTTAAGATATTTTCCAATGTTTCTATTGGCATGAAACGACAGGTGGGAATAACCAGCACTTTTGCAGTTCCTTCTGTTCTTTTTTTTGCCAGAGCATCGATCATTTTATCTGAAACAAAGTCTGTTGAATAACCAGTATGCTCCAGAACTTTAACCAATTTATTAAACGCTGTTGGATAAAGCCAGGTTTCTACACCATGCATTGTAAATCTTTTGTCCATACCCTTTGGATCATTCCACTGGTCATAGACTGGCCAGTAAACCAGCAGTTGATTATCCGCATTGCCGGCTTGCAAGACCGATTGGCAACGGGTAATATAATCATTCATGCCTTTTAAATGTGGCCAGGTACTATTAGTCGGAACAAAATTCGTAGAGGCATAAAATGTCCAACCGGGCCAGGGGGCATCTTCAGGTGAATACGTGCTGCCATGAAAAAACACGTGATTAATACCTGCTAGGAAAAGTCGTTCAACTTCAGGCTTACATTGGGATAGTGCAGTGCGGAAATGCTCTGTCTGCCATACAAAGGTTTCAGATGAAGTTAAGGGTTTTCCATAGAAATGAGCCGCTGAAGAAGCAAACTTAAATACAACAGCATTGTGATCATTTTTGTCTCTTCCTAAATCTGCAGTATCATATTTTAGACCCGGTATATCAAATTTAGATACCCCGAAATAAGATTCACATTCAGGTATATCTGAAATGCTGTAAAGGTCTAAAAGGTTGCCGGGGGAACCATGTGCCTGGTTCTTGGATTTCGAGCCCATATCGTGTGCCCATTTAGTCCACTGTTCCGTGAAATCCTGCAATAGCATTTTTCCCAGCACCTCGTTGTAGTCCGATTTGATCCTTGCAATAGTTTCGATATCGCCCTCCTGATTTAGTTCTTTCAGGTATAAACGAAGATCATATCCTTTGTTCTGCTCAAAAGCGCTAAAGAACGCGGGTGACCAATTGGCCAGTGCAACTTCATAACTATCGTTAAAAAAAGCGTTTATACTTCCGGATCTCCCTTTAAAAGCATCGGTAAATCTTTTTAAATATGTATTTACAGCTGCTTTGGAGTAATGATCCATTACATAACCTTCTCCTCCGGGTGCAGAGCGTTTAACAACTTGTCCCGTTTTTCCGGAAAAGGCTGCGTATACCATCCAATTGCCAGAAGGGGGCATCCAGTTCAATTGCTGATTTTTATCTACTTTGTTTAACAACGAAAGTCTCACTCCCTTATCGCTGATCGCGGTAACTGCCTGTAAAGGGGCTCCCAGTCTTAATTGAGTAGAATCTTTTACCACCAACCTTGCTGAAAAGCTTTGTCCTCCTTTTGTCTGATATGACTGGATAATTAATTTTGCAGCAGCAAGTTCTTTAGTGATCTGCGGTCCACCAAAAGGCCACCCGGTTCCAGTATTCATGTCCACCCCCATTCCGAGGGAATTGGCTTTTTGGACGGTAAAATCCAGCATTTGCATCCATCTTGGTGACAGGAAATCGATATACCTGTTTTCATATCCTTTTGCCCCATAGATAGGTGTTATTTCAAATCCTCCGAAACCGGCCTTCTGATAAGTCGTTAAAAGATAATCAAGGTTCTTTTCATCCACCGCGCTTCCCATCCACCACCATCGTGTCCAGGGGTGCATTTCTTTTTTGACTGAGGGCCATATGGTTTGAGCGATTGCCTGTGCATACATGCACTGAAACAAAAACGTACCAATAACCATTAACAAAAGTAATTTTTTCATTTTGGCAATTTTATTTATAAGTTCATTAGTAATCCTTATTTTGTATGTACAAACCGAGCTTAAATTCCATTTCAGCACAAAAACTAAAAGTGTTAATTTCAAATTATACTGGTAACCGGAAAACTATTCCAACCCCATTCAGACTCTGTCCCCAAAGGGATTCCTTTGGCATAAGACTCGGGAAAAGATTGTAAACCGGTTCCATCTACCGTGAAGCAGAACTGTCCGTTTCCGACACTGAGTGACGAAGGAGAATCATACACTTTGTTGATCACATTGTGTCTCATCCACATACTTGCGCAGATACCCACCATAAGAATAGATAGTTTCCATTTTCTTCAGTGTAGATTGTCAATCTCCTTTACTTCATTGGTATCTATCCGATTATTAGTGTTTTGAAGAGGTTGCTTGAGTATTTTATTGAATCGTAACCTTTTCATATTAAAGAGGGCTAGTCTCAACGAACCAACCCTCCTTTATTTCTTTTTAACGGATACTACTGATTTTAATTGTAATTTGGATTTTGAGTAAATACATCTTTATTGGTTACTGCATCAAGTTGAGTTTGTGGAATTGGCCTTAATGCATGAAATGGTTGGAAATATTTTGCCGCATCGGGATTCATTGATTGAATACGACTAGCTAATTTACCGGTTCGTTTCAAATCAAACCAACGCAACTGCTCACCACAAAGCTCTCTGGCTCTTTCATCTAAGACAAAATCGAGATTTACCTGTGCTGCGGTTATTTGCATTTGAGCAGTGTGGCCGGGAAGGGCCGCCCTAGTTCTGATTTGATTAATATAGTATGCAGCAGAGTCTGCATCACCTAATTTTAATTTGGCTTCGGCTGCTATTAAATACATCTCGGCCAAGCGAATCACAAAAGCATCCCGGGCACTTTGTACTTCATTAATGCTAGTTCTGGTAGGATCAAGAAACTTCGAAAGGGATACATAAAATTTATTCTGAATCGGGACTCCATTCGCAGCATATACTTTGGCTAAATCATAGGTAGTGTATTTAGGACTTTGTAAAGCAACAGGGATAGTAGTTTTCGCACAATAAGCTACGGTATCACCAATTTTAACTGTACCACTGGCTTTATTGGCATACCATACTGTTTGAAAAGAACCACTATACCTAGAATCATTAGCTTCGTCAAATAAATTTAAAAGAGAGAGTGTAGGCATATAACGGTTATAGGGCCTACCATAAGGAATATCTCTAATAAGTGTACTTGTATTTACTTGATCATAAACCATCCGAAAAAAAAGATGTCCATTATTTGAGCCATTTGAATGGCCATATGGATATGTTGCAGTTGTATGATCATTGTTTGCCAGATTTGTTGAATAATCGATTGCCCAAACAACTTCTTTATTCTTTAAGTTACTCATACTCCATAAATCAGCAAATTTTGGCAAAAGAAAATAACCGTAATTTCTTATTACCTCGCGAGCCAAAGTATTAGCCTCGGCATTCATACCACGGGTTAAATACATACGTGCTAAAAATGCTTTTGCAACAGGAATAGTAGCTCTGCAATAATCAGTAGTAGTTGCTGGTAAATTAGCAATAGCGAATTTTAAATCTTCGAATATTTGAGTGTAAATGGTTTCTACCGGTGTTTTGTTTGCTGTAGTGATAATTCCGGTCGTGGGTTCTGTTGAAAAGTGAACGCCACCCCATGTTTCAACAATGTGCCAATAATAAAACGCACGCAAAAATCGCAATTCACCTTCACGTGTAGCTTTTTGGGTAGCTGTATAATCTGGAATATTTGCGATAGTGCTGATCCCTGTATTACAAAGATTAATAGCAGCATAAAAATTATTCCATTCCAACGTTAGAGCGGCTGTATTGCCTCCCTGTAAGTTATTATACTGCGTTAATTGTGGATATACATCGGCAGAACCACTTGTCCAGATATCAGTACCCATTTCAGAAATACTGAATCCCTCCTCTTTTCCATACCAAAATCTGGTATAAGTATATGCCGCATTGACCAATGTTTCAAAACCAGCTGCATTAGTATACACTGAAGATGGAGTTAATCCACTGGGATTATACTCGCCCAGTTTTTTATTGCACGATGTGAGCAGGACCATTAATCCAAACAGGCCCAAAACCCAGGTATATATTAATTTTTTCATATTTTTCATATTTAACAATAATTTGAATTAAAATTCAATATTCAACCCAGTAACGACGAGCTTGGTTAGCGGAGTTTCTAAAGAGCCACCTCCTTCGGGATCATAGTCTTTCACTTTAGAGAATGTAAAGTAGTTTTTAGCGCTTGCATACCACCGAATGGATGTTACATGAAGTGTTTTAGCCAATGATGAAGGAAGTGTATAACCCAGAGTAATGTTTCTGATCTTTACAAACGAACCATCTGTATAACCTAAAGTTGTGCCAAATGGAAGACCTTGTCTTGAGACTTTTGAATCGGGTTGTGGATAGGCATTAGTGGGATTCTCTGGTGTCCAATAATCACACACAGCGCCATTATCTATTGCATTGGGCTCGAATTTCTCGGCATATAGTGAATAGAAAGTCTGGCCAATCCTAGCAAAAATAAAGACATTTAAATCGAAATTTTTATATTTAAAGTCATTGCTAAATCCCATAGTGTATTTAGGAACTGCAGAACCTACCACCATTCTATCATACAATGCAGTAATTTTCCCATCGGGTATACCATTGGGGCCCGAAACATCCATAACCCTGATATCGCCGGGTTTGTAGCCAAAGCTAGTGGCTAAGGCCAAATTAGCAGTTTGCCATATACCTATTTTCTTATAATCGTAGAATGATTTTACAGGACTACCAATAATTAAGCTACTCGCAATGTCACTTCCATTAGGTAAATATTCAATTCTCTCATTATTTCTGGTATAAGTAATATTCGACGTCCAGGAGAAATTATTGCTTTGAACATTTACTGTTTTTAAAGAAATCTCAATTCCTGAATTTCTGGTTTTACCTACATTATTTAACAAAGATTTTCCACCGGTAGTTGTGGGCAATTGTTGTAAATATAAAAGATCTTTTGTTTTTGAGTCGTATACATCAACACTACCTGTAATTCTGTTTTTTAGAAAACCAAAATCTAAACCAATATTTTTGGTTGTGGTTAACTCCCACGTAAGATCCTTATTCCCTGTTTGTGGTTGTAAGCCATAAGCTAAGGCCGTTTGATCATTCCATGAGGTCGGAATTAACAATAAGCCGCTTTGTGTTTGATAAGGTTTAACGGCTGAATTACCGGCCACACCAATACTCCCTCTTAACTTTAAATCGCTTATTACAGAAAGGTTCTTCATAAAATTTTCGTCAATAACTCTCCATGCAACAGCAGCTGACGGAAAAAACGCCCAACGGTTTTTAGGCGCTAACACCGAAGCGCCATCTTCACGTCCTGTAAATGAAACGAGGTACTTTTCTTTGAATGAGTAATTAAATCTAAAGGCCGCCGATTGTAAGTTACTACCCACATAATTACTTGATATAGCAATGTTTGAAGGATTATTTTGCAAAGCATAAAAAGATTGTGCAGCTAATAATTGGCCGGTACCTGAAGCTGTTGAATTATCGGTTCGATTAGACAAATAACTGGTAACAGCCATCAGATTCAATGAATGATCACCAATTTTCGTTTGATAAGTGATGATGTTTTCCCAAGTTAAATCGGTTTGGGTTGTATTCGTGATTGAGGATAAAGAACCTGTTGAAAGCGCTCTACTAATGGTGTTCGCATTTTCAAAATGGCCATTACGAGTGCTGGCATTCACAACACCAATATTAGATCTGATAACCAACCCATTAAAAGGTTTCCATTCAGCATAAGCAGTAGAAAGAAGACGGGTAATATTATTCTGATTAACATATGCACCCGGAACATCGTTTGACAATGGATTTGGCTGAGCACCATTTCCGGGGAATTTCGCCAAGGAACCATCAGCATTGTAGGGTGTGAAATTTGGATGTATCCTACTTGCCACGGTTAGGATATTATCATTTCTTAGATTTTGATCGTAATAGGCCAATTGGCTTTCAAGTCCAACTTTAAAATTATTAAAGATAGCTTGATCAATATTAAGACGAAGAGTATATCGGTTTGAATAGTCGTTATTCAGCACACCTCTTTCTTTAAAATAGTCGAATGAGAAATAGACTTTCGTCTTTTCTGTACCACCTGAAACACCGACAACATAATCTTGTTGAGAACCCTGGTTTAATACTAGTCCAGGCCAATAAGTAAAGGTATTATCATTAATTGCTGCAATTTCTAAAGGTGTAAAAATTTTAGCATCATCGGCAGTAGAATTCCAAATGCCATTAGTCTTGTATGCCTGTCTTTTCAAATTGGCATATTGGGTTGCATTCATAGGTTTTGGATAACCTGTAACATCAGAAATACCATAATAGGTACCCGCTGTAACTTTTACTTTTCCGTCAGACCCCCTTTTGGTCGTAATAATGATAACTCCGTTTGCACCACGAGAACCATAGATAGCGGTAGTGGAAGCATCTTTTAAGATATCCATGCTTAGAATATCATTTGGATTTATATCCTGAATATTGGGATACTGAATACCATCTACAATATATAATGGATCGTTTCCGGCATTGATAGAACGATTTCCACGAACAGTAATACTAATACCGGCACCCGCTCCACCACTGCTCCTAATAATATCTACCCCGGATATTTTCCCCTGAACTGCTTCCATTACATTACCAGTTGGCGATTTAACAAGCTCTTCTGCTCTAACAGAACTAACTGTACCTGTTAAGTCTCTCTTTCTAACCGTTCCATAACCAACAACTACTACTTCATCCAGTTTTGTAATATCAGGCACTAGCTTAATATCCAAAACCGTTTGACCGTTCAACGTGACACGTTGCGAGTTGTATCCCATGTAGGAAACCACTACTATACCTTCGGGCTTAGAAATATTTAAACTAAACTTACCATTTACATCCGTAACCGTCCCTATAGTTGTTCCTTCTAAACGAACATTGACTCCAATAATGGTTTCACCAGTAGTAGCATCGGTAATAGTCCCGGATATTTTTTTCTGCTGCTGAAGAAAAGCTGACTGAATTACCGATTCGAATTCTTTAGGTCCAAAATAAATTTTACCATTTAATTCAACATGCATTAATTCAGTGCCGTCAAGTAAGCGATCCAGAATATTTTTTAAATCAGTGTTGGTTGCAGAAACACTGACCAATCGGTTCATATCCACAACCTCTTTGCTATATGCAAAGTCAAGCTTTGTTTGTTGGGATATCTCATTGAGGGCTTCGGAGAATTTAACGTTATTCAGATTGAGAGAAACTTTTTGTGAATAAACCGAAGCAAAGCAATTTACAATGTTTAATACTACTAAAATCACTGTTAGTTTCATTGTTCGCAATATTATTTTTGAGACAGGAATACTATACCTATCATGCAATTTTTTCATACATTTGTCGTGTTAGGATTAGATTTAATTGTTTGTTAATTCTGATCTGGAACCGGGAGTTGTTGGTAGTATCGACCGGTTTTTCTACTTCTAGGGTCAAGTTGTATTCATGTTGTCGTTGCTTTTAAGGTTATTAATAATTGTTAGTTAAGGTTTATAATAATTAAGTAGTAAGTATCAATTGACCCGCCTGCCAGCTGACAAGTATGTAAAATCAGAATATTCATAGCTTTAGATTTATCGAAACTCCTTTAATTATGACGTTTCTTGTAGATTTCCTTTCTGATTTCCACTGTTCCATTTTTTAGCTGACACCTGATGGGCGTTATCTTTTCCAATCCGGATAATACATTCTGCAGAGACTCGTTATGAAAGTTGATAGTATACGTGTAGGCTAAAAGTCCTTGATCTGTAATGACAACTTTTACGTTATACCGACGTTCAAGAGTCCTCACAACATCCAACAAAGGAGTATCTTTGAATGTAAGTTTCTTCTCTTTCCAAGATGAATTCTGTCCTATTGCTGACTTAACTACATCGATAGCTGAGGTGGTTTTAGAATATAAGGCTTGATGGCCTGGTAGCAATGTATACTCCAAAGGTTCGTCCTTTTGCTTGGTGAGCAAACTTATTTTGCCTTCATCCAGTGTTGTAGTAATCACCTTCTCATCCTGATAAGCTTTTACATTGAATGATGTTCCGGTGACTTTCACTGAGAGATTATTCAACCTTACAAAAAAAGGCTTCTTAGGATTCTTTTGCACAATAAAATATGCCTCCCCTTCCAGTTTTACCTCACGTTGGTTTCCGGAAAATTCAACCGGATACTTTAATTTTGTATCCGAATTAAGCCATACACGGGTTCCATCCTGAAATATTACCTGTTGTTTTTCGCCTTTAGGAACAGAGACTTCCTGCCATGCTATATTGCCATTTGGTTTTTCTAATATAAACCAGATGATTGCATTGGTAATAAGCAAAGGAATCAGTATGGCGGCAGCTACTTTTAGCCAATTGGAGATTAGCCAATGTGTTTGAGGATTGGCCTTTTCTGACTCATCGGCAATGATCTTATCCATGATCTGCCTGAACATATGAGCTTTCCTAACATCCTGATTGTCTATATGCTGATCAGGATTCTCCATCAAAACTATATCTTTATCAAAACGGTTTTCAGCAACCAACCTGCCTTCCGGAGAAGTGATCCATTCAAGAACATCTCTTGCTTCCTCGGGTGTGCATTTATTCTCTAGAAATTTCTCTAACAGTTTCTCATCGGATGTCGTCAGCATTGTATTCGTTTTATAACAATACACTCAACTATCCAAAAAGTATTATGTCAAAATGAAGTTTTTTAATTTTTTTTTAAAGCATTTTAATCTAGCCTTTTTTCAGACACCACATATCTATTAAACATCTTAATTGTCAATAAAATAAATGATAAATCAGTACCATGGAGGTAAGCATATATTCACTTACGTGCTCTCTGATCTCTTTAAGGATATGATAGTACTGACTTTTCACGGTGTTGACTGAAATATTCACTTTATCGGCTATTTCCTGATTTGAATAGCCTTCTATGTTCTTTAGATAGAATATCTGTCTGCGTTGCGGAGAAAGATTTTTGACAGCTTTTTCTATTAACGAGGTTTTTTCGAGTGATTCTTCTATATCATTGTCATAAAAATCTTTATGAACCGATTCCATTAAGAATTCATAGTTTTTGGCTATTGCCCTGCGTTCATCACGAATCGTGTTTAGGGTATGGTTCTTTAAAGCCGTAAACAAGAAGCTTCGTATGTTTAGATGCTCATTGATTTTGATCCGGTTAATCCAGAAATTAACAAAAACCTGTTGGACTGCATCTTCAGTCATATCCTGGCTTTTCAGGTAGCGATAGGCCAACAAATACATATATTTGCTATACCGATCATAGATGGTGGCAAATGCCAATTGGTTGCCGCTTTTAATTTGGGCAGCCAATAATATTTCATCTGTATGTACTACCTCTTTTTGTTCCATGAATTATTTTAGAATGCAATTCATTACCTGAAAATGTTATTTACTCAGCCCCCTCAATTATAAAGAATAACAAGTTTGTTCTGTTAATCAATCTTGTTTTTGATATTGTTGAAGCTACAATATTACTGTTTTATCTTTAAACAACCATTAGGAGTCAAAAAAATGTTTTGACAATCACAGACAATTTTTGAAAAGCCATTATACTATGTTTATATTAACCCACAAGTGGTCCGGATTATCCAGGTATTATAAGGTTTCATCTCGATTGCCAACTGGATGATTTTAATAAATCTAAACCAGAAAATGAAATAAATGATTTGGAGCGAATTCGAGCAGCAAAAATAGAAGATCCTAGAATTACCCAAGAAAGATTATCAAAACTTCTAAAAATCAAAAAATATAAAATCAAAAAATATCTCATAATATTAAATAAAGAGTCTGGAGTTTAAAAAGGTACCATTATTATTCATAAACAAAAGAATACATGTCTATATAAATAAGTCTTAATAAAAGAGTTAGCAAGTAATAAGATGGGGTAGAATTCAATTGATGAAGGCCATTTTAAACTAAACCATATGGGTCTGATACTGTTTTGCTATAAACGCAGTAAATGGAAGAATATTTTGTTCAACACTAGCCTTCTCAAGTGCATCCATATATTCGTTTCGACTTTCGACGGGAATAATCGTCCAGGAATATCCTCCGGAGGCCAGCATAACATTCATAAGAAAGCGTCCGATTCTTCCATTACCATCCATATAAGGATGGATATATACAAAAATGAAATGTCCCAGTACAGCACGAACACAAGCTTCAGGCTCTTCTTTCAATAAGTCAAACAATGTGGGAATCGCGTCACGTACTGCGTCCGGTTTAAGAGGAGTGTGCTTTGAACCTTTAATATAAATCTGATCATTCCGATATCCTGCTAAGTCTGATGGTTTTAAAATACCTACAGCTACACTGGGAGCAAACAATTCACGATACCATGTATTATGATCATTATCGGCAACCTGTCCGGGATTTTTACCACTCAGGATATCTCTTATGCTGTTTTCAACAGCCTGAAATGACTGCCAGTAACCGCGTGCCGCCATTGCATTCTTGTGTTCCCTATCTTTAACATCATCTTCCGGACTCCATAGCCCTGTTTTAACTTTTTCAATCAATTCCTGTGTAACACGATACCCTTCAATAGATAATGAATGATACGCATCAGTGACATAAATCTCTTCAACTTGTTTCAGATAAGCATCAATATCTATTGGCAAACCTGGTGTTTTTGGGAAGTTATCAATAACCGTTTGCCTCATTTGTTGCCACATGAATTTTATTCGATTCACATAAGGAGAAACTTCCCGGGTCCCTATAAAGGAAGGTAATTTATCTTTGAATGGATCGGACTCCCTAATATCATATCCTGCACTTTTCATGGCTTGGAGAATATCATCAGCAATACGATCTCGCCCAATATTGCGAAATGCACCGACTAATCGTCCTGCAATTTTACTATGCCCGTTATCAAGGAGTTTTACTAGAATTTCGGAAGAATCCTTAACTATAGATAATGCTGCTCTTGCATCCGTAGGATACTGAGAGAAGAAATAAGGAGAACTGTTTATTAGGGCAGATGATAAAGAATATAAATTTACTCCATCCTTTTTTATGATTTCGTCTTTAGATGGAATAGATGCAGCCATATCAAAAAAAGATGTACCATGTAAAAGTTGAATAATATTGTTTTGACTTTTGGGAGACTTTACTAATAACTGTCTTGGAACAGACATATTTCCACCGTAAATTGCCAAAGACTGCTCAGAAGACAAACACCATTCTTCACCAAAACGTTCATTAAAATATACTGACACAAAATACCAGAAAGATGTGTACCATGAGGTACTATCACCTTTTTGTTCTTCAGGTCTGGATGAAATATACCATCCTTTTATAACTTCACGGATAAACCCGTTTTTAATTAGACGTTCTCTATGAATACGTGACAACTCAGTTGCTTTAATCACAGCTATTCCCCTAGTGTTTTGAAATTTACTCAAAACCTCTAGTGACTGCGCTAACTTTTCTGCCGGTGTTGCCATTGTTGTTGAAATCTCAATATTGGTTTGTATTTATTCTATTTAGTTTAACATGTCGTGCGTCATTTAGTTTATCGTGTTGTGCTTTATTTAGTTTATTGTGTCGTGCATCATTTAGTTTATCTTGCAAAGATATTCTAATTTCGATAAATTAAATTGGACAAAAGAATAAAGCCGTCTATGATGGATTCAAATCTACCATCACACAACAAAATAAAGTCTTAAAAAAGGATCATAAAGTGAGTATATAGGAACCCTGATAAAAAGGTGTCGTATGTAGTCTCATTAATCCGTCTCAAAAATAAATCTCATAAACCACCTTAAAAAAAACTAATATGAAAATTGGGTACGCCAGAGTTTCTACCAAGGACCAAAACTTGAATTTACAAATTAACGCCCTAAAAACTGCTGGGTGTGAAAAATTCTACTGTGAGAAAATGAGTGCAGTAAAAGATCGTCCCGAACTTGAGATGATGATCTCAAAACTTAGATCAGGAGATGCGGTCATAGTATGGAAACTCGACCGGTTAGGAAGATCCTTAAAGCACCTTGTAGAATTGGTAGCCCTTTTAAAATGGAAGGGGTTGACTTCATCAGTTTAAGCGACAACATAAATACTACAACTCCTAAAGGAAGGTTAATTTTTAATATGTTTGCCTCTTTTGCGGAATTCGAAAGAGAGTTGATAAGTGAACGCACCAGAGCGGGTATTACTGCAATGAAAGAACGTAACCCTGGAGGCGGAAGAGTCCGTGGTCTTAGTAAGGATAACATTGTAAAAGTAACCCTAGCCAAAAATCTCTCCCAAAAAGGAGAGATGAAGCCAGCAGACATTTATAAAAGTTTAGGGTTAAGTAAAGCTACTTATTATCGGTATCTGCAAATTGGAAAAAGTAAATTGAAATGAAACCTACATGACCTACTTCGTTCGCCAAAAAAGATGAAAATGGAGATACCTTTACAAAGGTATTGACCAAACATTAAAAACTATGGCACAAAAAGTTTACTATGAGCAAGTCGTAGCCAAGGGTTGCGGACTTGACATACACAAGGAATCTGTGGTAGCGAAAGTTTCCGGAACAGTAATAAAGAAAGAAACGCAGACATTTTCAACGTTTACACGGTTTTTGAAAGAATTGCGAGAATGCCTATTATCCCTATGCATAACGCACATCTTGAAGAAGAGTACGGGAGTTTACAGGAAGTCAGTATTCAACATCTTGGAAGGGCATGGCTTGACTATCTTGATAGTAAATGCGCGCCATATCAAGTATGTGCCAGGTCACAAGACCGATAAAAAAGACAGCGCATGGATATGCAAGCTATTATTAGCGGGGCTGCTCAAGGGTAGCCTTGTGCCTCCAATAGAGATTCGTAACCTGCGTGATATGACCCGATGCCGGCGCAAACTTGAAAGAGCAGTTACAACGGAGAAAAACCGTATGATTCGACTGCTAGAATATGCGAACATTAAATTAATTATAAAATCAATGTATGCCTAGCCCCTCATTTTCAATAATCCTTTAGACAATCAATATTTACTTATGTTCTTAAATTCCCACTATCAAGTTTAACCAGGCACCAATATAAACAAATATTATGTGTATTTTAAAATCAAACGTTTAAATTAATAAAATTCGTTTACTTTTGAAACATTAATTAATTTTTCAAAATGTCATTATTATTACACAACTATTGGACCAAGATTAAAGAAGGTGACGAAACGTCTTTTAAGTTTCTTGTTATAGAGCTTTTCTCAGATTTGTGTAATTATGCTTATCAGTATACTGCCGATAGATTCCTTTCTGAAGAAATTGTTCTGGATATGTTTATGAAGATTTGGCAGAACAAAGAAAATATCAACCCAAATAAATCAATCAAAGCCTATATTTTTCAATCAGTTCATAATTCTTGCATTAATAGCCTAATACAAAAGAAAAATAAGAAGAACATTAATAATGTTTTTTTATCAAACGAGTCTTGGACAATTATTCAGGAATCTACGCAGATTAATTCATTCCTTCTCGAAAAATTAGAGGCTGAAGATACAGAACGAATTATCAAACAGATTATTCTAACTCTTCCTACTGGTTGTCGTGAAGTCTTTACGTTAAGTCGGTTTGAAAACAGATCAAATCAAGAAATTGCCGAAATTTTAAACATTTCGATTAGCACGGTTAGGACTCAAATATACAGAGCTTTAGAGGAAATCCGTAACGGTCTTTTGAAAAATTATTAATCTTTTTTCATTTTCATGTCACAAATTCAAATTAAAATCTTGTCTTATTAATAGAAGATAATTATGTTAAACACGAATTCATTAAGCGACGAAGTTAAAGGATTAATCACTTGTTATTTAACAGGCGATATTGATCGTGAACAACTTGAAGCATTAAACCTTTGGATTAGCGAAAGTGAAGAAAATAATGATTTATTCAACACGTACAAATCAACCTGGATTCTATCAGGGATGACAAACACAAAAGAGCAGTACCTAGAAAATAATTCGTGGGATAAACTTCAGATCAAATTAGGTTTTGAAAGTGACGATTCAGAATCGGAATCATATCTTAGAAGAATTGGGATTTTTAAAAAACTCCGCACTGCTGCCATTTGGCTACTTTTTTTGGGACTTGGAAGTCTTATCACCCATCTTTTGTCTACAAATAATACCATACAAAATTTCCAAACAGGAATAACAGTTCCATTTGGCACAAAAACAATTGCAAAATTACCTGATGGTTCAACAGTATATCTAAATGCAGGAAGTACAATAATTTACAATCAAGATTTTAATAAGACTAAACGAATTGTATACCTTTCAGGTGAGGCATATTTTAAGGTTGCTACAAATAAGTCAAAACCATTTGAGGTAATCACACCATATGTAATTGTGAGAGCCACAGGGACAAAATTTAATGTAAAAGCATATCCAAACGAAAGATCAATTACTGCTACACTCGTTGAAGGAAAAATTGATATACGCAAAACAGATGACCTCAAAAACATAAGTGGAATTGAACTTAAACCTAAGCAATGTTTTGTGTACTATAAAACCGAGAACAAAGCTAATCCTTCAAATACGAGTATTACTTATACAAAACCATTGCCAGAAAAGAAATACGAAGACCTCAATAATTACCAAGTACTTGATAATGTAAAAACCGAACTGTATACATCTTGGAGTGAGGACAATTGGGTAATTGAGAGCGAATCATTAAGAACATTTGCACCAAAAATTGAGAGAAGATATAATATGGTAATCCGGTTTGGAGATGAAGAGATCAAAAACTACAAATTTACCGGTACCATTCAAAAAGAAACTATTGAACAAATTCTACAAGCATTAAGAATAACAACACCCATGATCAGCTATAAGATTATAAAGGATACTATTAATCTTAAGTTAGATCGGAAAATCAAACAAAGATATGAAAGGAAATAATTCATTAAAAAAAGGAGGAAAAAGAAAAATAATTACACTTTTTACAAAAAAAATAGGAGTAGGTTAGAACTACTCCTATCAAATTAAGTTCCGTTTAAAAAACCTAATTATTCATTTTACATCTACAAATGTATGAAGAAATTACATTATTGGGAGAGATATGTTCAATTTTTCCTCCAAAAAAATCAAATTTTATTTATTATGAAGCTTACAGTTATATTTATCTGTTTGTTTTCGTTATCTGTTCAGGCAACAGGTTATTCCCAATCTGCAAAGGTAACCCTCAATGTTAAAGATGTTTCTCTAAAAGAGATTTTTAAGATGATTGAGAAACAAACATTATGTAGGTTCTTTTATAATGATCAATTTATTGATCTTAATACGAAAGTTTCCTTTAATGCTAATGACATATCTGTTGACGAAGTTCTGAATGACCTTTTAAAAGATGCAAATGTAACCCATAAAGAACTTGATAATAATCTGGTTGTAATAGCACCAATTGATGTTCAAGCTAAGAATACTATAAGCGGAATTGTAATAGATGCACAAACCGGAGAAACTCTTCCGGGAGTGAGTATTTTAATCAAGGGAACCACAAAAGGGACGGGAACAGATAGGCAAGGAAAATTTAGTTTAACGAATTCAGACCCCAATGCTATTCTTGTAGTTTCCTATATGGGATATGAAAAGCAGGAGATAGTAGTTAATAACACAAGTCAGTTCACAATAAGACTTGTTGCGAGTATTCAAAAACTTGATGAAGTTGTTGTAGTTGGGTATGGTACACAGAAAAAAGCAACTTTGACCGGAGCTATATCGTCTGTAACTACCCGAGAGATTCTCACTACTTCAAATGAAAATATCGAAAACATGTTGACGGGGAAGCTTGCCGGCATCCGTATCGTTCAGAAAAGCAGTGAACCGGGTGCATTTAATAATACTATTGATATTCGCGGATTTGGTAATCCGTTAATCGTTATTGATGGTGTACCCAGAGATAACATTGCAGAGTTAGATCCAAACGATATCGCAAGCGTTTCGGTACTGAAAGATGCATCTGCAGCTGTTTACGGTGTTCGCGCTGCAAATGGTGTAGTACTTATTACCACTAACGAGGGGAAAGCAGGCACATTAAAGCTTACCTACACGAGTAGTTTTGGCGTGCAGACCCCTTCTGGTCTTCCTCAAAATGTAGGTGCGGTGGATTGGATGACATTAATGAATGAAAAACAAATGCATAATGCTAATGGTGGCAGCCTTGCATATTCTCAGGCAGATATTGACCAATACAGAAACGGTACCTTGCAAAGTACTAACTGGTTCACACCTGTCATTAACGAGCATCCGTTTCAAACAGCACATAACCTGTCCGCCAGTGGAGGCACTGATAAAATAAATTATTATTTCAGTGTAGGTTATATGAAGCAGGATGGTTTATGGAAGAGCGGGGATCTGAATTACGATAGATATAATATACGCTCAAACATCAGTTCTAAAATCACAAAAGGGCTTACTGCTAAATTAATGATCGGCGCCACAATGGATCAGAAAAATCAGCCTTACTCTGATGCATGGTCAATATTTAAGTCTCTTTGGAGGCAAATGCCAACTCAATCTGTTTATGCAAATAATAATCCGGAATATCTTGGTGGTACTGTAGATGGTACAAGCCCGATGGCGATGTCATCTTCTGACGTATCAGGATATCAACAGTATAATAACAAATGGATACAGAGTTCATTTTCTTTAAATTATGATGTTCCTTGTATTACAGGTTTACAAGTGAAGGGTCTGTTTAGTTATGATTACAGTATGTCAGATATTAAACGATATCGGAAGGTATTTAATCTTTATTCTTATAATGCAGTAACAAATATCTATACTCCTACTATTAGTCAGGCTCCCAATAATTTATACAGATACTTCTCCGAAAGTCCAACTTCTTTATTGCAGGGTTCCCTTAATTATCGTCATTTATTTAACGGAGTACATAATCTAAATGCATTGCTACTTTATGAAGAGAGTACCCGAAACGGCGACAACTTCTATGCATCAAGAGATCTTTCACTTCAGGTGGATCAACTTATTGCCGGAAGTAGTTTAAACCAGGTAGGTTATATGAATTCAGGCGGCCTCTATAAATTGACAAACAAAGGAGTAGTAGGTAAATTTAATTATGACTTTAAATCAAAATATTTGGCAGAATTTAGCTTCAGGTATGATGGTTCTTCCAAATTTCCTACCGACAAACAATGGGGTCTCTTTCCCGCCATCTCTGCTGGTTGGAGAGTTTCGGAAGAAAAATTCATGAAAGAAAATAAAGCTCTTTCATTTATTGATAACCTGAAATTCCGTGCATCCTACGGTAAAGTAGGAGATGATGGCGCTTCTTCCTATCAGTTTATTTCCGGTTATGTCTATCCTTCAAGTGGTAGTAATACGGGTTTGGCTGGTGGGGCTGTTTTTAATGGCAATTTTATAAACGCTGTAGGTTTCACTAACCTGCCCAATCCTAATATTACCTGGTTTACGTCAAACATGCTTAATGGGGGTGTTGACTTAGATATGTGGCATGGTTTATTAGGTGTTTCGGTTGATATTTTCAACCGTACCAGAAATGGGTTGCTGGCAACGGAATTGTTAAGTTTGCCCAGCTCACTGGGTGCAGGTTTACCACAGGAAAACATGAATAGCGATCAAACCAGAGGTTTTGACGTGGAGGTAAAACACAAGAGTACCTTAGGAAAATTCATATTTTCCTTTGATGGCAACTTTTCTTATACACGCACCAAATGGTTGAGCTATATTCAGGCTACGGCGGGTAATTCCTACAAAAACTGGACAAACAATCTCAATAACCGAAATAACGATATATGGTGGGGGCAGGGTTATGACGTTCAATATCAGTCTTATGCTAGTATAATCAATAGTTCAACTTATGTTAGTAGAAGTGCCCTTCCTGGAGACTATGCATATCAGGACTGGAATGGTGATGGTGTGGTTGACGGTAACGATGTCCATCCTATTGCAGCTAATTCTTCTCGTCCTTTAATCAATTTTGGTTTAAGTTTAAATGTCAAGTATAAAAATTTCGATCTGAATGCATTATTACAAGGAGCAGCAATGGTATGGGCATCATATCCTGAAGCACTAAATGGACCGCTTTATTTTAATCCGGGGAGTGCATTGAGCCAGTTTATGAACAGATGGCATCCCGAAGATCCTACGGCTAATCCCTATGATCCTAATACCAAGTGGGTATCTGGATATTACGCCTATACCGGAAGTGTGGCTGATCAAAATTCAGCACGAGGGGTACAAAATGCCTCTTACTTGAGATTAAAGAGTCTTGAAATCGGTTATACCTTAGACAAGAAACTTACTTCAAAAATAGGTATTAGCAATGCCCGGGTTTATTTTAATGGATATAACCTTCTCACTTTTACCGGAATTAAAAATGTGGATCCAGAACATCCATCCGATACATATGGGTATGTCTATCCGTTGAACAAGTCCTTCAACATCGGTTTAAGTGTTTCTTTTTAATTGTTAAGATTTGTTAATTTATAAGCAAACGGTTATGAAAAAATTTAAATATTTGTTTTTGATATTTTGTATCGGATTATTGGCTTGTAATAAGCTGAATGTCCCTCCAATGAATATCATTAAAGATCAAGATGTATTCAACAGTGTCGATGGAATCACAGCATATATGGCTAAATTATACAGTTTGTTGCCTGTAGAAGATTTCAAATATAGCGCCAATCTTGGATTTGATAATTGGAACTATATCGGAAACATCAACTCATATGCAGGAGAAGGTGGTGGTAGGAATATTAGCTCAATAAGCAACGGAAATACCGGATATTGGCCTTCTGCTTATAAACTTATCAGGCAGGCCAATTATTTCATAGAAACACTACCAAAATATAGTGCAGATTTCAGTAACAATCAGACCCTGATAAATCAATGGCTTGGAGAGGCACACTTTATTCGTGCTTATACCTATTTTGCATTAGCAAAAAGATATGGTGGAGTTCCTCTAATTGATAGCGTTCAATATTATCCGGGACAAAGTTTACAAGAATTACAGGTTCAACGAAATTCGGAAGAAGAGGTTTATAATTTCATAGGTAAAGACCTGGATATAGCAATACAAGGACTTGGTATAACTAGCGAGCAGAAAGGCAGAGCAAATAAATATGCGGCAGCGGCACTCAAGTCGAAAGTGATGCTTTTTGCGGGGTCGATTGCTAAATATAACACTACTCAGCTTTTTGATAAGTCTGGTAAACGCTTGCTTGGCATTCCAGCCAGTAAAGCCGATACTTATTTCAAAGCAAGTTATGATGCATCTATGCTACTACAAGGACATTACTCTCTTTACAGGGCTGGTAATCCTGATAAGTATCAGAATTACATAAGTCTTTTCTTCGATGATAATAGTTCTGAGAATATTTTCGTAAAATATTACCACTATCCGGATGTAGTTCACAGCTATGATGCACTCTGTGTTCCATTTCAACAAACAGGTCCGGGTTATAGTTCATATATGAATCCCACACTCAATTATGTGGAATTGTTTGACGGATTGCCAAAAAATGCTGACGGGACATTGAAAACTCAAGACGCTAATGGTAAATATGTTTTGTACAGTGATCGTATGGGCATATTTGCAAATGCGGAACCAAGGCTTCGGGCTACTGTAATTTTCCCAGGTGATGTATTCCGAGGACAAGTGATTGACGTCTGCAGGGGGATATATACGGGTTCGGTTACAAATGGTATAAGTTCCCTGATACCAGACGGATATACCGGAACATACCCTACTACAAATCTGAAGACCTCATCAACAAGTTCCCAAACTCCTTACACTTTGCCAAATGGGACAAAGATGAATCCTGCAGGTCTAAGTGGCGTCTTTACTGGCGGTGGGGTGTGTACAAAAACAGGATTTTTCATTCGCAAATACATGAATCCCAATAAAGCGCAGGCAGATATGGTGCTGCATCACTCCGATCAGTCATGGATTGACATGCGTTATGCTGAAGTTCTTTTAAATCGTGCCGAAGCAGATTATGAATTATATACCGATGGTAAAACAGATAAAGATTACCGTCAGGATGCTTATACTTGTATCAATGATATCCGTGATAGGGCCGGAGCAGTTTTATTAACAGATCCAAACCAACTGAATATTAATATTATCCGTATTGAAAGAAAAAAAGAGCTTGGTTTTGAGAACAAGACCTGGTGGGATATCAAACGTTGGAGGGTGGCTGACAAGGAAATTAACAATGCAACCTACAGGATATTAAACCCCTTCTACGCTGCAAATGCATACGCATATTTCTTTGTCACAAGGCTACAAGAAGAAAACCCAATTTTTACATTCAACCCTTTATGGTACTATGAACCAATTCCAGCTGGTGAGCTTATAACGAATCCCAATTTGATACAAAACTCTGGCTATTAATCTGAAAATTTTCAATCATGAAAAAAATATTTTATTTCTTATTCTTTTGCACGATATTATTTACTGTCAACTCATGCTTTAAGATAGATGACACCGCAGCTCCTGATAAAGTACTTGCAGGTAGTGTTGTTGATTCAACCTCCGGTCTGCCGATCCAAACTGAACAAGGTAATGGTATTCGGATTAAACTGGACGAATTGAGTTGGAGTGCTAATCCAATTCCAACATATTTCTGGGTAAAACAGGATGGAACATTTAATGATACCAAGATATTTGCAGGAAGATACAGAGTTACACCTATTGATGGTCCTTTTGTTCCTCTTATTCAACTTAATAGTAATGGAGATACAATCAGTAACAGAAGTAAAATTTTGGAAATAAACGGCACTATGAAGTTGAATTTTACCGTGGAGCCTTTTCTAAAAGTTGAATGGGTCAGCGATCCGGTTGTAAATTCGGATAGTACTGTTTCTGTACAAATCAAATTTTCAAGGGGAACTACCAATCCGGCATATCAGTTCAACGTTACTGATGCTTACCTGTTTGTAAGTGAAAATTCGTATGTTGGAAATAACAATTTTGACGTCAGGTATTCAATACAGGTTTCTTATAGTGGTACTACAGGTAATGCTCTTCTTGGGCAGACAATAGCTATTAAAACCAAGAAGATGCCTGGCAACAGAACTTACTATATCCGAGTAGGCGCACGAACGGCGGATAATGTGCAGAAACGCTATAATTACACGGATATTAAAACAGTGTCAATTCATTAAGTAGAATAATAAAACGAATCACAGCTGTCCGGGAAAGGAGTAAGAGAGAGTTGATTTATTAAGATCAATTCGAGATGGTTGCTTTTGTACTTAACGCAAAACTAAAATGGTTAAGAGTTAAAGTATGAATTTTGCCGGACAGCTGTTTCTTTACCAACTAATTAATAATTGACCTGGGTAAAGTAAAATAGGAAAAACATCAAAACCACACGATGAAGATAGGTATGCTAAAAAAATTTCTACATATAATCACGTATGTAGTAATACTTTTTGCGACACTTAAAGGCTATCATTTTATCAGAAAGATAGTTACGGGGCTATTTCCTAATACCATAAGTTAGCCGATTTTAGCTAGTCTTACATATAAAGTTGCTTAGTATTCCAGTTTTTTTGAAGCTAACCAGTAATGTATTCGGAGAGGTATTCAAATAAATATTGAATTTACTCGAATTGATTACCAAAGAAGTTGAGAGCAAGAATCATCAAAATTTATTTTTACCAGTCAAAAGTGAAAAAGAATGAGATACTTTAATTTTTTATCAATTAGCATATTGTTTTTTCTTTTTATATCTAAAGGGTTATATTCCCAAACCAATTTTAAGATAGAAGAGAATTTTGAAAAGTCGAGCCAGAAATATGAAAAGATAGGCAAGGGGCTTTGTAAAACAGAAAATGGATTTTTAAAGACACGGAATGCTTATGCCAGCTTTGGAGATCTGAGTTGGGCTAATTACGAAATAAAATTTAGCGCCCGAACACCTGTTTCTGAAAAGCAGGTCCAGATATGGTCGGGTTTTAGAGCAGCTAACCGTGATGACCGTTATGTCGTAGCATTAAAAGGTGGTGGACAAAACGATTTATACCTGGATAGGTTAGGGTACATGGGCACAGATGATTTTCTAGCTTTACGTCATCTCGATTTTGTTTTGCAACCTGGCAAATTTTATGATTTTAAGATACAGGTTATAGGAAGCCGCATCCGGATATTTTTGAATCATGAAACTTTACCAAGGATAGATATTGTTGATAAATATTCCGAAATGGCCCCTTTAGGGAAAATAACATTAGGTGGTAGTTGGACAGAAACCGATTTTGATAACTTTTCAGTGCAATCGCTTAATGCAAATGTATTGGCAAATGTACCTGTACAAGAATATACTTCCCCTGAAGTGAACAAGGAAAAGAAACGCCAGGCTGAAAGATCTGCTTATAAGCCGGTTAAAGTTGATAATATCAACCAGACAAGAACTAAAATATCACTAAACGGGGATTGGTTATTTTATCCTGATTACGAGATAAAGAATGATGACGAAGCTATTTTGCCAACTCAAAACGATAGTAATTGGAATGTCCTGAGAGTTCCTAATTTTTGGAACCCAAGCCACAATTGGCTGTTTGGTGAGCGGTACGGTAACGCCAGCAAGGGTACGTCTGATAGTTATTATCAAAAAGAGAGGGATCGTTGTGAAGCTTATACTTTTGATTATAAAAAGACAAGTATTGGATGGTACCGTCTATGGGTAGAATTACCTAAAACCATTGCAGATAAACATCTGGAACTTTGCTTCGATGCTATTTCAAAATCAGCTGTGGTTTGGATAAACGGACAAAAAGCAGGTAGTAATGTGGGCATGTTCGGAGCATTAAATATAGATGCCACCGGATTATTGAAGCCCGGAAAAAACCTATTGGCAGTAAAAGTATATAGAGATTATATTAAGGATATTGAAAATGCAGATAAAATTGTTGGGGTTGCATTTTCGGTAGAAATTACTCAAAAAATGTTAAAGGATCTGCCACATGGGTTTTACGTAGACGACCCGGCGGGAATATGGCAACCTGTTTCGATAGAGATCACGAACTCGCTTAGAATTGATAATGTTGTAATAAAGCCCAATTTGAACAGTGCAGTTTTTGATGTTACCATAAAAAATTATTCTCAACAGGTACAAGACTTTTCTCTCAATACAGATATTATCCCATCTCAATCAAAGATCCCTTTATATAAAGGAACCTCCCTTAAAAGTGTACAGTTAAAACCCGGAGAGCAAAGAGAATTTTCATACCAGGTTAGTGGACTAAAACCAAAACTATGGTCACCTGCAACTCCTAACTTATATGATTTCTGTTTTACTCTTCATACTGATATAGGCAAAAAAGAGCTCGATAGAAAAGTGATTAGTTCGGGATTCAAAACGTTTGAAGTAAAAGGTGATTATTTTTATTTGAATGGTAAGCCTTACTGGTTAAGGGGAGCCAATCAAACCGCAATGACTCTGGCCCCTAACGACTCGGCTCTGGCTGATCGGTTTTGTAAACTGATGCACCAAGGTAATATAGCTGTCACTCGCACTCATACAGCCCCTTATACAGAGGTTTGGATGAATGCGTCAGATAAAAATGGAGTCGGAATCAGCTTTGAAGGAACATGGCCTTGGTTAATGATTGGCGCTAATCCCATACCCGATACGAAGATGTTGGAGATATGGAAGAATGAATTTTTTGACCTCATGAAGAAATACAGGAATCACCCGTCTTTGCTGATGTGGACGATCAATAATGAAATGAATTTCTACAGCAACGATCCTGATATTGACAGAGCAAAAAAGAAGATGCAGATTATTTCAGATGTCGTAAAGCAAATGAGAGTGATAGATCCCATTCACCCGATCTGTATTGCCTCGAATTATTCCCGTAAAGAAACTCAAAAAAGATTCGGTGAAGAGTTTATGAAAACTATAGACGATGGCGATATTGATGATATTCATAAGTATCCTAACTGGTACAATGAATCGATATTCAAGGAATTTAACGGAGAATTTCAAGCAAGATCTAAATATCCGGAAAGGCCTTTAATCAGTCAGGAAATGTCGACAGGCTATCCCGATGAAACTGGACATCCTACAAGATTTTATACATACGTTCATCAAACTCCGGCATCATTGGTAGGGAAATATGCGTATGCCTATAATGATCCCAAATATTTCCTGCAAACCCAGGCTTTCATAACTAAAGAACTGGCGGAGGCACTTCGTAGAAGTAATGAACAAGCTGCCGGAGTTCTTCATTTTTCTTTGGCTACATGGTTCAAAAATGTGTACCTGTACAAGGAAATCACTCCGTTCCCTACTTATTACGAAATGAAAAAGGCATTGCAGCCGGTGCTTGTTTCTGCGGAACTTTGGGGCAGACATTTTTATGCTGGTGATCAATTACGGGGAAGGGTCTGTATTGTAAATGACAAGGAAGATGGGAGTGATCTGCCGGAAACATCTTTGGAATGGCAACTGGTTGGAGAAAACAATAAGATTATCGCAAATGGAAAGGAAAACATTTCTTCAGTAAAATATACCGGAAGAAGGTGGGTAGACTTACAGATAGCTATTCCCCGAAATCTATCGCAAAAGAAGATCAATGGAAAATTAGTGTTGAAGTTGAACGAAAAAGGTAATTTGATTTCCGAAAACGAATATGACCTTTTGTATGCAACCAAAGAATGGGCAAGTGATATGGCTACTTTGGCGAATAAAAAATTGGTAGTGGTAGATCTTTCAAAAGATATACTACCTGTGTTAGATTTCTTGCATTTAAAACACTCGACACAATCTTCTGTAAAAGAAGCGCTCAATCAAAAGGCAGATGTATATATTCTGACTGGGCTTGATTCATCAAAAATATCAGCGGAAGAGATAAAGGGAATAAAATTGGTTGTTAAACAAGGTGGGAAAGTATTAATGTTGAATTCCGGCCAATTGGCTTCGACACTATATCCCCAATATATTCGCGGGGTTATCAAAGCCAACCCGGAAATTGTCATGATGGATATTCCTGAATCTTCAGTATTTGATGATATTGAGCCTTTAGAAACAAGGTATTTCAATAATAATAAAAAAGAAATACCTACGGTTTGTTCGGGTGCATTCCAGATCAACCGTATTCCAGGTATTGAAGCGTTGGCTTCTTCTGTTGGAGTGCATGGATATTTGCAAGGCGATATTTACACAAGAAGCCTGTCACTTGATAAAATGAAAGGTTTCCCGATTGTAAAAATTAATGATAACAAAGGAATGATCATTCTATCTACTATGGCGCTTAACAAAGGAATGATCGATCCTATTGCAGGTAAACTACTTTCAAATTTATTGATGACTTTAGCTAAGTGACATTGTTAAAAAATCAGACATGACAAGCTTCTCAAATAAGAATAAAGTTATTGTTGTGCAAAGTCTTAAATAAGAATAAATATGAGACCTTTAAATTTGATCCTTGCCTCACTTACTTTAGCAAGTTGTAGTACTTCAGGAAAATCGACCTCGTTTCATTTGCCTGAATTAGCAAACAGTGGTAAACCCAGGAATGTCGTATTCATTCTTTCTGACGACCATCGATATGATTACATGGGTTTTATAGGTAAAGTTTCCTGGCTTAAAACACCTAATATGGATCGTATGGCAGCCGAAGGAGCATATATTAAGAATGCATTTGTCACTACTTCTCTTTGCTCTCCTAGTCGTGCTTCTATTCTGACGGGGCTTTATTCACATACCCATAAGGTAGTCGATAATTCTACCCCACTTCCCAAAGGGCTAACCTTTTTCCCTCAATATTTGCAAAAGGCTGGATATCAAACTGGTTTTTTTGGTAAGTGGCACATGGGTAATGACTCAGGTGAGCCCCAGCCCGGGTTTAACCATTGGGAAGCTTTTAAAGGGCAAGGAGAATATTACAATCCTCGAATAAATTTAAACGGAGTTTGGAAGCAGTATAAAGATAGCACATATTCTACCGATATGCTTACTGAACACGCCATTGATTTTATGAAAGAGCAAAGAAAAGCAAACAAGCCGTTTTTTGTTTATCTATCGCTCAAAGGTGTACATGATAACTTCCAACCTGCTAAGCGGCATAAAGGTTATTATTCAAATAATAAGTTGATTCTTCCCGAAAATTTTAACTCGCCTTACTACGGAATAAAACAACTTCCTTCAATTGACCCAAAAACGGGAAAACCAGCAACTGCCAAAGAATTTTATGGAGAAAACATGACACCTAACTGGGTCAAAAATCAACGTGAAAGTTGGCATGGTGTCGACTATTCATATCATGGCCGGCCATGGAAAGATCAGGTGATTAATTATTGTGAGACATTGATGTCTGTCGACGAAAGTATTGGTTCAGTTCTTGACTACTTAAAAGATGCTGGTATTGATGATAACACATTAGTTATTTATATGAGCGATAATGGCTTTGCATGGGGAGAACATGGCCTGATAGACAAACGACAGTTTTATGAAGAGTCTGTTAGAGTTCCAATGTTGGCAAGGTGTCCTGAATTGTTTAAGGGAGGACAAGTATTAGAAAAAATGGTACAAAATGTGGATATCGCTCCTACAATATTGGCTTTTGCTGGATTAAACAAAGCAAAAAATATGGTCGGCAACTCATTTATTCCTTTGTTGCAGGGAAAAGATATTCAATGGCGTGACCGCATTTTCTATGAATACTACTGGGAGTATGAATTTCCGCAAACACCTACAGTCTTTGGAGTTCGTACTGAACGTTATAAGTACATCAGGTACTATGGAATTTGGGATACAAACGAGTTTTACGACTTAAAAAAGGATCCTAATGAAACCCAAAATCTGATTGGTGTACCAGAACTTCAAGACACGATTAAACAGATGAACCACTCTTTATATGATTGGTTGGAATCAACCGGGGGAATGTCTATTCCACTTAAACGAACCGAAACACCTCATTTTGATCATCGTAATCAAGGACTATATTAATATGAAAACTTTTCATTCGTTATTTATGTTAACTGCTGCATCATTGATAGTTAACACTTCTTTAGCTCAGCAGCGTTTACCCAATGTGGTATTTATCTTAATGGACGATTTGGGATATGGTGATCTGAGTTGTACTGGTGCCCTACAGTATAAAACACTCAATATCGATGGTCTGGCTAAGCAGGGAATTCGTTTTACGAATTTTGTTTCGCCCCAGGCGGTTTGCAGTGCATCACGTGCTGGTATCCTTACGGGTTGCTATCCTAACCGGCTTGGTATTTCAGGTGCCCTTTCCCCTTATTCAGAAATCGGGTTAAATCCTGCGGAAGAGACAATCCCTGAAATACTGAAACAACACAATTATAAAACAGCTGCTATTGGTAAATGGCATTTGGGGCATCAACTCGAGTTTTTACCACTAAATCAAGGGTTTGATGAATATTTAGGGCTTCCATACTCTAACGATATGTGGCCTGTTTTTTATGACGGAAGCAGGAATATTCCACAAGCCTATGTCGGAAAGTTAAAATATCCCGAGTTGCCATTAATTAAAAACAATGAGAAGATCAAGGAAATAAAAACGCTGGAAGATCAAGCTGGACTGACAACTTTGTATACAGAGACAGCTGTCGATTTTATTAACAGAAACAAGAAAAACCCTTTCTTTTTATATCTGGCACATTCAATGCCACATGTCCCTTTGGCTGTTTCTGCCAAATTTAAAGGCAAAAGCGGTCAGGGTTTATATGGCGATGTAATCATGGAAATTGACTGGTCCGTGGGTGAAATTTTAAAAGCGCTCGAAAAAAATGGACTAACGAAAAATACACTGATTATTTTTACTTCAGACAATGGTCCGTGGCTTAATTTCGGTAATCATGCAGGTTCAGCCGGAGGTTTTCGCGAAGGAAAAGGAACCAGTTTTGAAGGTGGTCAGCGTGTGCCATGTATCATGAAATGGCCCGGTCATATTTCTGAAGGTACAGTTTGCAACAAACTTGTTTCTACCATTGATATACTTCCTACTTTGGCCAAAATTACCCATTCTAACCTTCTAAAGAAAAAAATTGATGGGGTCAATATCTTGCCCTTATTACTAGGAGACGAAAATGCCAATCCGCGTAAAACTTTTTTGTACTACTACCGGAAGAATAGTCTGGAAGCCATTAGAGAAGGAAACTGGAAGTTGGTTTTTGCTCATCCCGGCCGAACTTATCACGGATTTATGCCAGGTAAAGACGGCTTTCCGGGTGACACGAACGAAAACTTTCTCTTTGAAGAGGGATTGTATGATCTGCGTCGCGATCCGGGTGAACAATATGATGTAAAAGAAATGTATCCGGAAGTGGTATCGAAGCTTAAAAAACTAGCTGACGAAGCCCGAAAAGATCTGGGAGATGATTTAATGAATGTAAAAGGAGCGAATAACCGCGAACCTGGTCGTATTCAGAAATAAGTATCCTGTATTTTTTATCATGATAAAATATGAAGCAGATTCCACAAATCATTTAATAATATAACGATGAGAAAAAAGTTAATCCTAATAATAGCATCTTTATTGATTATAGTTGAAGCAGCTTATGCTCAGAATAAACATTCTCAAACAACAAAATATCCATCGTATAAAGGATTAATAATGGCCGGTTACCAGGGTTGGTTCCGGGCACAGAAGGATGAACAAATATTTCCTGACGAATCTCAGGTACGTATTGACATATGGCCTGAGGTAAATGAATATGAAAAAACGTATCCTACCGGATTGAAATTAGCCGATGGTAGTACTGCCAGATTTTTTAGTTCTACGGATAAAAGCACCGTTGATCTTCATTTTAAATGGATGAAAGAGTATGGGGTAGATGGGGTTTTTATGCAACGTTTTTTCAACACGACTAAACCCGGCAGTGATAGAACTGCAGCTACCGGCGTTTTGAGAAATGCTTTTGAAGCTGCATCAAAATATGAGCGCGCAATTGCAGTAATGTATGACCTCTCGGGATTGAACCCTTCCGGCGAAGATTGTTCCTCGATAATTGAAGACTGGAAATATTTGGTTGACTCACTAAATGTAACCAACCAAAAAGGCACCAAAACATATCTTCATCATAACGGGAAACCGTTGGTAGCCATTTGGGGCATAGGTTTTCCGGATCGCCCCTATAACATTCGAAATATCGGGATACAGCGATTGATGGACTTTCTTAAAAATGACCCGAAATATGGAGGTTGTTCCGTAATGCTTGGCGTACCCACATTCTGGCGCACCCTAAACTCGGATTGTGCCAACGATCCCTATTTGCATGAAATTATCAAACAGGCAGATATTGTAATGCCTTGGATGGTGCAACGTTTTACGCCACTTCTTCATAACGATATGGATCGTTATAGGGATTTAATTCTAGGTGACATTAAATGGTGTAAGAACAACAAGATCGACTATGTTCCTTGCGTTTGTCCAGGTTTTAGCTGGCACAACCTGAGTCGTATTGAATTTCCCAATGATGCTAAGCCAGTTGGATCTATTCCGCGACAAGGTGGCTTGTTTTATTGGCAACAGATGTCTACAGCCATTCTTGCCGGAGCAGACATGATATATGTAGCAATGTTTGATGAAGTAAACGAAGGAACGGCTATCTTTAAATGTACCAATAATCCGCCGGTAAGTAAAGTTGCTCAATTTATCAATATGGACGGAAAACCCTCCGACTATTATCTTCAGTTAACCGGAGCAGCTGCTAAAATGCTTCGAAAAGAAAAGCCTTTATCTCTGAAATTACCTGAACTAAAATAGTTTCCAGTTTTTGAATTTACCTATTATGAAAAAATATTTTTTGAAAATATTACTATTGATTTTCTTTTGTAGCAATATTACGGCGTCGAATTTAAAAAGTATCCGGGATTTTGGTGTTAAACCCGGCAATAGCGCAACAGTGAATAGAATAAATCTTCAGAAAGCAATTGATTGGGCAACACTAAGTGGATCAGCTCTATTTGTCGATCCTACAGATGAACCCTATCATATAGATGGAGGAATAATTTTAAAGAAGAATGTTTCATTAATAGGAGTTAACGGACCAACACCTAGAGGAACTGCCCATCCCACAAAGAAACAGCCTGTGGGGAGTGTATTTATGATTACCGACAGGAAAAACGTATTTATAACTGTTGAATCGAGCACACAAATTAAAGGGCTTCAATTCTGGTATCCAGAACAAACCTTAAATGATCCAAATGCCATTATACCTTACCCTGCTACAATTCAAATTTCGAAAACGAGCATGACTCAGGGAGTATATTTGTCATGCCTGACCTTTTATGGGGAATATTTGGCTATGGACTTTAATGCTTTGCCGCAATACCCTTGTGAGTTGATGATTTTTGAACATTGTTATGGATATCCATTAAGCGGTGAATTTATCCGAATGAACTATTGTTATGATATTCCGCGGATTCTTCACTGTCATGTTAATCCTTCCGTTCAACGATTTATCAGGGGTGGTTACAGTAGAGCCGTGGTAGATGCTGTTATAGCAAAAAAGACTTATGCTTATTCAATCAATAATACTGATAACGCTCAAATTATGGATCTCTTTACTTTTGGTTCGTATGGCGGTATTTTACTTGGGAGTGAGTCATACGGACAACTGACCAATTTCAATTTTGATTGTGTAGCGGTTGGAATACATAAGATGGGGAGCAACAGCAAAAATCGGAATTGGCAAATTGCTCAGGGGTCAATTATTGCTAATTGTGGTGAAAAAGTAGCAAATATTCATCCCATTATTATTGAAGGGGAAGGAAATACTTCACTCAGTAATGTGGAAGCTTTTTCAGGCGGAAACGAAGCGTTGACTACCGTGCCGGAAAAACAGTCCTGGGACTTTATGCTGGTCAAGGGTAATAAAAAATTGACAGTCACGATCTTTGGTAGCCGGATGAGGAATTATTCTTCTAGAAAACCAATAACCATCGAAAATAAACTAGCCGTGATTCAGGCAGTGGCTTGTATAGACAAAGATGAAAATTTATTCAATCAGGTTTTCGAAACCCAGGAAAAGTAGTTTCACAAAACAAGATGAATACTCAATCATAATATATTGTTTTTAAGTAACTTTAAATAAATCATTAAAATTTCTATAATGCAAATATTTCATAACCTCCGCAATTTAAGCCTTACTCTTATTTTTTTAGGTCTGACGGTTAATGTTTCTGCGCAAAAACAGGTTGTTGATTTTGTCAATCCATATATTGGGAACATTAGTCATTTACTGGTGCCAACTTATCCAACTATTCATCTCCCGAATAGTTTTTTACGGGTATATCCGGAACGAGAGGACTTTACAAGTGAATTGCTCAAGGGGTTACCATTGATAGTGACCAGCCATCGTGGAAGTTCGGCTTTCAACTTAAGCTCGTTTCAGGGCGATGAAAAAGATATTAAACCTGTTATCTCTTACAACTATGATCAGGAAAAAATAACACCATATTCATATTCAGTCTATTTGAATGATCAACAAACAGAAGTTCAGTTTGGGGTATCGCACCAGTCGGCATTGTATGAATTTGATTTCACTCAAAACCTTCCTGTTTACCTCGTGCTAAACTCACTCGATGGAGGTCTGAAGTGGGATGGAGAAGCAATTTCCGGTTTTCAGTCTCTCGAAAACAATACAAGCGTATACATATATCTGAAGCCTGAAAAAGCTCCTGAAAGTATTTGGGTTATGAAAGATAACCGTTTAACACATGGACATGAGGCAAAAGGCCAAAATGCATGTGTCGTATTGAAGTTTGACAAAGGAACAAAATCAGTCCGTTTACGCTATGGAATTTCGTTTATCAATGAAGACCAGGCGAAGAAAAATCTGAATCGTGAAATTCAAAATTACGATTTAAAGTCCTTGCAAGAAAGCGGACGCAAAATATGGAACGAATCTCTCGGTAAGATTGAAGTAACCGGAAGTTCTGACAATGAAAAAACAATTTTTTATACTTCATTTTATCGAACTTTCGAACGTCCGGTCTGCATTTCAGAAGATGGTAGATATTTTAGTGCTTATGATGGAACCGTACACAATGACAACGGAACATCTTTTTATACAGATGACTGGATTTGGGATACCTACCGTGCCCATCATCCTTTGCGGATTTTGATTGATCCGAAAAAAGAAGAAAATATTCTTAACTCATATATAGAGATGGCCGGGCAAATGGAGCATTATTGGATGCCTACCTTTCCTGAAATAACGGGTGACCACCGCTGTATGAATTCCAACCACGGGGTCGCATCGGTGCTTGATGCTTATATGAAAGGTTTGCGAAACTTCAGTCTGGAGAATGCATATAGGGCCTGTAAAGGAGGTGTCACTGAAAAGACGCTGGCTCCATGGTCAGCAAAACCCGCCGGAAAACTTGACCGGTTTTATTTAAACCACGGATACATTCCTGCTTTGAAAGCTGGCGAAAAAGAAACAATTCCCGAAGTACATTCGTTTGAACGCCGACAACCGGTTGCAGTAACTCTAGGAACCTCTTACGATGAATGGTGTTTGTCACAGATTGCCAAAGAGTTGGGTAAATATGATGATTATAAATATTTTCTGAAATGTTCTTACAATTACCGAAATTTGTTCAATCCTAAAACCGGATTTTTCCATCCTAAAGACAGCGATGGTAATTTTATTGAACCATTCGATTATGTCTTTTCAGGAGGCATGGGCGCTCGGGAATATTATGGAGAAAACAATGCTTGGATTTATCGTTGGGATGTTCAGCATAATGTGGCTGATTTGATCAGTCTTATGGGTGGGAAAGAAAAATTTATTGATAACCTGGATGCTATGTTTACTCAGCCATTGGGCAAGAGCAAATATGAATTTTTCGCTCAATTACCTGATCACACCGGCAATGTGGGTCAATACTCAATGGCTAACGAACCATCATTGCATATTCCGTATTTATACAATTATGCAGGACAACCTTGGAAAACTCAGAAATGTATCCGCACATTGCTCAATGAATGGTTCAGGAACGATTTAATGGGTGTTCCCGGCGATGAAGACGGTGGTGGAATGACATCATTTGTTGTATTCTCATACATGGGATTTTACCCGGTAACTCCTGGCATGCCTGTCTACAATATTGGAAGTCCACTTTTCGAAAATGTAAAGATTCATCTTGAAAACGGAAAAATATTTGAGATCGTAGCCAGGAATTGCTCATCAGAAAATAAATACATTCAGTCTGCTACTTTAAATGGCCAGGTCTGGAATAAACCATGGTTCAGTCATCAGGATCTTATCAATGGCGGTAAACTGGAACTTCAGATGGGTTCCAAAGCGAACTACAGTTGGGGGAGTTCTATAAAAGATGCACCACCTTCTAGTGAAAAAGAAGATTAATTTTAAAGCCCTTCATCAATTTAACATTTACCCTAAAAGACAAGCTACCTTCAAAATATTTAAATATAATGGCTAAAAAAATAAAATACTTATTACTATTAGGATTGTTTTGTCCTTTATTCTTATTGTCACAGCCAATCGAAAACCGTGAGAAATACGATATCTCAAAAGATAAAGTATTGTACACCATTGGCTATGCCCATCTCGATACAGAATGGAACTGGGAATACCCTACTACAATTAATCAATTCATCAAAAAGACGATGGAGGATAATTTCAAACTCTTTGAAAAATACCCTGATTATGTTTTCAATTTCACCGGTTCAAGGCGCTATAATATGATGAAGGAGTATTATCCTGAGTCATACAAGAAAGTGAAGGATTATATCGCACAGGGTCGTTGGTTTATTTCGGGTTCCTCTGTTGATGAAGGTGAGGCAAATATCTCCTCTTCTGAATCTGTACTCAGACAGGTTCTTTATGGCAACCTTTATTTCAGAAAAGAATTCAATAAAGAGAGTTACGATTATATGCTTCCCGATTGTTTTGGTTTTGTTGCCACATTGCCTTCAGTATGGGGTCATGCAGGACTTTTGGGGTTCTCCACTCAAAAGTTAACCTGGCATTCTGCAAATGGGGTTCCATTTAATGTAGGTGTATGGGAAGGTCCTGATGGGAAAGGGTTGTTGGCCGCACTAAATGCAACCAACTATGGCGGTGGCGTTGTTGAAAGACTCGATAAAGACAAAGAATGGACAGATCGTATCACAGGTAGTATCAGCAAATATGGTATTCCTTTTGATTTTAAATACTATGGCACCGGCGATACCGGCGGGGCTCCAAGAGAAAAAGATGTTGTCAATGCAGTAAACAGTATTAAACATCCTGACGGTAATTTCAAAGTTATCCTCACTGCTTCTGATCAGATTTTCAAGGATATTACACCTGCAATAAGAGCAAAGTTACCCACATATTCAGGCGACCTTTTGCTCACAGAACACAGCTCAGGATCAATGACCTCAGAATCCTTTATGAAACGTGCTAACCGTGAGAATGAAGTTCTTGCCAAATCAGCAGAACAACTTGCTTCTATTGCCGACTGGATGGGTGGCGCTGCATATCCAACAACAAAAATCAACAATTCCTGGGATCTGGTTTTAGGTAGTCAATTTCACGATATCCTGCCCGGTACAGCTACCCCTTTGGCTTATAACTATGCATGGAACGATGAATTCATCGCTATGAATGGTTTCTCTGAAGTCATGAAAAACTCTGTAAGCGCTATTGCTCATAACCTTAACACACAAGTAGAAGGAAAAGCCGTTGTAGTTTACAATCCGGTTGCTAACGCGCGTGAAGATGTCGTCACTGCAGACCTTACTTATGCTAAACTTCCGTCAAATGTCAAAGTTGTTGATAAGGATGGTAACACTGTAAAATCACAGATTATCTCATCAACAGGGAATAAACTAACCGTTATATTCCTGGCTAAACTTCCCTCAGCAGGTATGGCAGTCTATGATGTTCGCGAGTCTACCGATGCCCCTGTAACAACAACAATGTCGGTTACAAACCAAACACTTGAAAACAACTATTTCAAAGTAAAGATTGATGCCAATGGCGATATCGCGAGCATTTATGATAAAAAAGCTTTCAAAGAAGTGCTTTCAAAACCAGCATCTCTCCAGTTTCAACATGAATTCCCATCACAGTGGCCTGCATGGAACATGGACTGGAATGATCGCAAGAATCCTCCCATCGATTTCATGAACAAGGAGGTTACTGTCAAGGTTGTCGAACAGGGCCCAGTTCGTGTTGCTCTCGAAGTAACTAAAAAAGGTCAAAATTCTGAAATCACTCAGATTATCAGTCTGGCGGCAGGTGAAGCCGGAAAAGTTATCCAGGTAAATAATAAAATTGACTGGCAATCAAAGCAGATAAGTCTGAAAGCAGCCTTCCCAACCACGCTTACAAATGAATTTGCCACCTATGGACTCAATACTGCAGCTGTTCAAAGAACAACCAATAACAATGTAAAATTCGAAGTACCTGGTCGCCAGTGGATCGATCTTACGGACAGACCAAACAATTATGGTGTTTCAATTATAGAAGACTGTAAATATGGATCAGATAAACCGGATAACAGCACTTTGAGACTTACCTTAATGTATACACCCGGAGCAAATTCTTATGTGTATCAAAACTCACAAGACTGGGGAATACATGATTTCAAATATGGAATCTATGCACACAGCGGTGACTGGGTTTATGCAGGTACACCATGGCAGGGAAGCTTTTTGAATGCCCCTCTCTTAGGTTTTGAAACCTCAAAGCATGATGGAGCATTAGGAAAAGATTTTTCATTTCTTAAGATCAACACTAACAAAGTTGATGTGATGGCTTTCAAGAAGGCCGAAGAAAGTGATTACTATATCGTTCGTGTAAATGAGCTCTACGGCAAAGATGCCAATCACGTTTCTGTCAGTTTCCCAGGTAAGATTGTTGATGCTTATGAAGTCAATGGACAGGAAAAGAAAATTGGCACAGCCAACTTCACCAACGGTCAGTTGAACTTTGACATGACCAAATTCATGATCCGCAGTTTTGCTGTTAAGTTTGAAAATTCAGCAGTTACATTGGCTAAACCGGTTCAACAGAGCGTAGTGATTCCCTTCACTGATGATGCAATCAGTTCTGACAATAACCGTGCAGATGGCAACATGACAAAAGGCCTCTCCTACCCTGCCGAACTTATTCCTGCTGTAGTTACCAGTGAGGATATCAACTTCAAAATGGGAAACAGTGCAGATGGTCAGAAAAATGTTATTACAGCCAAAGGTCAAAAAATAAGCCTTCCTGCAGGTGATTTCAACAAAATCTACATTCTTGCTGCTGCAACTGAGGACACTCAAGGTGATCTGAAAATCGGAAACCAGACCATTAAACTAAGCGTTCAGGATTGGACAGGTTGGGTTGGACAACACTATGGTCGTAAACTCTATTTTAACGATCAGAAAGTATCCGAGATCACAAATGCATACTCAAAACGTGATGTTATTGCATGGTATGCTAATCACCGCCATTCACCAAAGGCAAATGATGCATATCAGTACAGCTATTTATACAAATATGAAATCAATCTTCCAAAGGGAGCCAAGTCTGTCACACTGCCCAATAATAACAAAATCAAAGTATTTGCCATTACTGTAGCAAATAATGTAAATGAAGATGTTACACCATTGCAGCCACTGTATGATGATTTCAAAAACAATAAACCTGTTGTATTAAGGACAAAAGAGTACATCACTGCTGATCTTAAAGCTTTAAAGTCAGTTCAGAAACCTTTGTTCGGCAACAATATTGATCAAAGAATGCTTAACAACCCCAGGCTGAAAGCTTATTTGAAAAATCTTGGAATGGATACAGTTATTGTAAAAACACCTCCTTCAACATCAGACTATGCAGATGTTAAATCAGGAAACAAAGTAACCGCAACCTACTATGCAACGGGTAAATCAGCTGCAGGAAAAGAGTACTCTGCTTTCAAAATTGATATGTCACAGATTCTTGATTCACAGTCGGGTAAATTGAAAGATACTTTGTGGATGGACAATGGTGAAGGCAGAATTGTTATTGACCTTCAGAAATCGGTTTCAATCGATAAAATCAACTTCTATCTTGACCAGTACAGAAATCGTGGAAATCAGATGTTCAGTATCTGGTCTTCAGAAAACAGTTCTGATGCAACCGGTGATCCAAAATCAAAAGGCTGGAAATATGTCGACGTCTATGGTGATGGTGGTGGAAGGGGCGGAATAAATGCTTCGGGAACTTCACTACAATTTGACAACAACCTGAAATGCCGCTACCTGATGTTGATTGCTGATGGAAGATGGCATGGGAATGATCTGCTGAGTCAGATAGATATATTTGTAAAATAAGGTTGATTAATGAAATAGTATTGATGATTTGGTATGGAAAGATTTTTCACAAAATCCTTCTATACCAAATTTGAATTAGTCATTATTAAAAGCATAAAACAATAAAAAACATTCAAAAATCATGTTGAATACTAACGAAATACAAAAATATACTAAAATGAAAAAATACGCAATCGGGGTCGATATTGGAGGGAGTCATATCAGTTGTGCTGTCATCGACCTTGAAAAAGGAAACATCATCAGAGAGAGTTTTGCCACACATGAAGTGGACAACCAGGCCTCGGCTGAAGATATTCTTACTAATTGGACCATTGCCTTAAAAAAATCGCTTTCATACATCAATAAAGATCAGTTGGCAGGGATTGGCTTTGCAATGCCCGGCCCTTTTGATTATGAAAATGGCATTGCCATGTTTACAGAGAGCGTTGCAAAATATCAGAACCTTTACAGGATTAAGGTTTCCAAACGGCTAAAGGAATTAATGGGTTTAAGCAAAGATTCTGATGTCCGATTCATGAATGATGCTTCGGCTTTTGCAACAGGAGAAGCATGGTGTGGAAAGGCAACAAATGTTAAACGTTCTGTATCCATCACACTCGGAACAGGTTTTGGATCTGCCTTTGTTGATGATGGTGTCGTTGTTGTCGATCGTGATGACGTCCCAAAATTGGGATGTGTTTGGCATCTTCCTTATAACGATGGTATTGCCGATGAATCTTTTTCTACACGATGGTTCATCAAACGTTATGCTGAAAAGGCAAATATCCAGACAACCGGGGTTAAGGAAATTGCAGACAAAGCAGTCACAGACCCTATTGCTAAGGAAATATTTGTTGAGTATGGTACGCATCTGGGTGAGTTTCTTGCTCCCTGGCTGAAAAAGTTTCAGGCAGAAGCATTGGTCATTGGCGGAAATGTCACAGGTGCTTACAAATACTTTGGAATCCCTTTCGAAACTGCCTTGAAGAAACAACACGTTGCAACAGTCATTCACATCTCTGACCACATGGAAGATGCTGCCATCATCGGCAGTGCCCGTATGTTCGATCCTGAATTCTGGGAAAAGATCAGACCTTTGCTATCAAAAATGTAATCAAACTATTATAAACCAACACAATAATTACAAATGAAACAAGAAACGTCTATGTCTAAAGCACTTCCGGTGCTGTTTGGATTCTTCATCATGGGCTTTGTGGATGTGGTAGGTATTGCCACCAATTACGTGAAAAGCGATTTTGGACTGACCGACTCGGTTGCCAATCTCCTGCCAATGATGGTATTTTTATGGTTTTTCGTCCTTTCTATTCCAACGGGTCTGTTGATGAATAAAATTGGAAGAAAGAAAACAGTGGTCGTGAGTATGGTCTTTACCTTCGTTGCGATGTTGATACCACTGCTGGCATATACATTTACAACAATGTTGGTAACCTTTGCTCTTTTGGGCATTGGTAACACCATTCTTCAGGTATCTTTGAATCCACTATTGACTAACGTTGTAAAAGGCGACAGGCTGACCAGTAGCCTTACATGGGGTCAGTTCATCAAAGCCATTGCTTCTTTCCTGGGTCCTATCATTGCAGGTTTTGCTTTAACAAGCCTTGGAAACTGGAAACTGCTCTTCCCTATCTTTGCTGTTGTCACTCTGCTTTCAACCGTGTGGTTATACATGACGACAATAGAAGAAGCACCCATCACAGGAAAGACCTCTTCTTTTATCGAATGTTTCAGCCTGCTTGGAGATAAAGTCATTTTGTTGCTTTTCCTGGGAATCCTGATGGTTGTGGGTGTGGATGTAGGTCTGAACACCACCATTCCAAAGTTCCTGATGGAGCGTTGTGGACTGCTCATTGATAAGGCAGGTCTTGGTACCAGCCTCTATTTCATTGCCCGTACCACAGGTGCTTTTGTGGGCGCCATCCTGCTGATGAAATTCTCACCACGCAAGTTTTTTATCATCAGTATGTTTGTTGCCATTGCAGCTATCATCGTAGCACTGTTCATGAGTAACCTCATAGCCTTACTGGCAATGATCTTCTTACTTGGTTTTGCAGTTGCCAATGTATTCTCTATCGTCTTCTCTGCAGCCTTACAACGCAAACCGGAACGTGCCAACGAGATCTCGGGATTGATGATCATGGGTGTTTCGGGTGGAGCCCTCTTTCCATGGTTAATGGGCGTTGTTTCAGATTCATATCAAAGCCAGGGTGCTGCTTTTGTAGTGCTGCTGGGCCTGTTGTGCTATCTGCTCTTCCTTGCCTTTAGCATGAAAAAGGCCTAATTTATACTTTTAAGTAATGGCTAAAATATAATGTCGTATTATATTATTCGTAATCAATCAATGATGCCCAACGATTTACATTAATATAAACGAAACGTTAGGCCTTTACTTATTTATTCGCTACTTTTTTAAAGAAAACTATGATAGTCAGAAACTGTTTAAATTTTATTTATGAATACAATTAAGCATTAATTTTATCATCGCAAGTTGAATCATGGCTTCACTGGTATCGGTATTGAATTCAAAATCTTTACTTAACCTTCTGTAGCTTTCAAACCAAGCAAACGTTCTTTCAACAACCCATCTTTTAGGCATTACGGCAAACTTTCTGGAGTCGTCCTTTCTTAGTATAGCTTCAAGTATCCAACCAAAAGCGGTTTTAGTGTGCTCAATGAGTTCACCTCTATAATCGCCATCGGCAATAATCTTGATGAGCCTGCTGAAAACGGACTCTTAATAAGGCAATTACATCAGAAGCACCTATGCCGTCATGCGTATTTGCAGCGTGAACAACAATGGTAAGCAGTAAGCCCATTGTATCGATTATAATATGACGCTTACGGCTTTTGATTTTCTTGCTTCCATCAATCCCTCGAAACAACCCACCACTGCGTGTTGTTTTAACTGATTGACCATCAATGCACGCCAAGCTTGGAGATTCATTTCTGCCTGCTTTCTTGCGAACTTTATCACGAAGTAATTCATGAATAAGTTCAAAGGTGCCATTGTTTTTCCATTTTGAGAAGTAGTAATAAACTAACTCCCACTTTGGAAAACAGTGTGATAACATGCGCCACTGGCAGCCTGTTAAAGCAAATAGAAGACGGCATCAAGGATATCACGCAGGGAGTACTTTCTCTTGCGATCATCGTTTAGAATGTTATCTAATAAGTGCCATTGGCTATCGGTTAAGTTGGTTGGGTATTTTCTCATGTATCGTTTATGTGTCTGATAACCATAAAAATACAAATAAATATTCAATCAAACAACTGATAGTCAATAATATAATTCATTATCTTATCAAATTTAAATAGTTTCTTAATAATAAACAAAAAAAATGAAAAACAAATTTGAAATCAGTAATCCAGATTATGATTTAAGCCCGCATACCGGAATGTCGAAAAAACATTATATTGATTTAGCTAAATATCTATTAGAGAGAGCTTTTAAAAATATCCATTCGATTGAAACCCCATTGACCTTCCCCATAGTACCAGGTAAAACATATCCTCAACCAAATGATCCCGATTGGCGATACCTTTCGGCAGATTTTGAAGCCTTAGAAAGGACATTTACGCTTGCAGGGCCACTCATACATATTGATCCGAATACAACGATTAATAATATCAATTTAAGAGATTACTATAGTTTGCAAATCTATCGTGCCCTTACTCCCGGACACCCTAATTCTTTACCCATGCCTGAAGATTTGCCCGACTCCAACTATCAATTCACCTGCGAGTTTGGGGGATTGTTTAAAACATTGTTACTCTTGCCGGATACACTATGGACACAATTTACCGAGCAACAAAAAGATGAAATGGTTGTCACTATTTCGAAATGGGCACACCACAGGACAACGCAGAATAACTGGAGGATATTCAATATTATAGCACTTTCATTTCTAAAAAAATACGGTTATGAAATTGATGACGATTTATTAAAAAGCCATCTTTTATGGGTGGTATCCTATCATTCCGGAAATGGGTGGTATCTTGAGCAAACCTATAATTATTATTCCATCAGTCTTTTTATCGTTTATACAACTATTTGGAACAGAAGTTTTGGCGACCAATACTATCCTGAGATTGCAGAGATTATTGAAAAATCTGCATGCAAACTAATGGAATCCATTGCCAGTTTCTTTGGACGTGATGGCTATATTAATATGTGGTCGCGCAGTATTTGTTACCGCACATGGGTTTCAGGGGCATTTCCTGTTGCATTTATGTTAAAAGAAAAAACATTTTTGGATGCCGGTTGGGCCAGAAGGCTTTGCTCAGGTTCATTACTGCAATTTGTTACCCGTGAAGAATTTTATTTTAACGACATTCCAAGTCTTGGATTCTACGGCCAAAAAGAATACATGGTACAGAATTACAGTTGTGCCGGTAGCCCGTTTTTAATGTTTCTACCCTTTATTTGCCTTGCCTTGCCCGATGATTCCCCTTTCTGGACTGCCAAAGAAAACGAGGGCATTTGGGAAACGCTTGGAAACAAATCAAATAAAGTTGTGCTGGATAGCCCGGGGCTTGTGCTGGTTAACCATGGAAAAACAGGAACTTCTGAGATTATTCCCGGTAAGGTTTATTATGATGATCCCAATTATTCAAAGTTAGTTTACAATACCCATTTCCCATGGGAAGATCATAACCCCGAAGGCGGCACGTCCATGGAATATAGTTTTCGTAGTTTAGACCCCAGAGATGTCAGGGGAGACGATGTAAATTTCTATCTGACCGGTTTGAAGGTTAAAAACGATTCAGAAAAGAACAGATCTTATACCACATCTCAAAGTATGCTTTATAATGGTGTGCGAAACAATATTTTGTACCGCCAAGCCATTATGCGGAAGCCACCCAATAATGGTGTTGGCTATATTATTGATCTGGCTGATATTACTATTCCAGGCGGTGTGATAAGAGTAGACCGGACACGGTTGGCTTTTGAATATGAATTGACGCTAGGGCATTTTGGTATGCCTCATTTAAATGGTCAAAAGGCAATTGTAAATAACTACGAAGATGAAACTAAAAAAGTAATAACTGCATCTGTTCCAGGTAGAAAAATAGCGCTGATAACCTACTGTGGTTGGGATAATGTTGACACCTTGGTGCATAAAAACAGAAATGCAGAAGCCGATGAAAGCACAGTAATATACGCACATAAGAAAAGGATTGCAAAAAATCCCCCTTTGGAATTAATGATCTCTGTGATGTTACACAAAATGGGAGAGACTGAATGGACTGAAGAGGAACTATCGCCAATAAAGGATATAAAGATAAAGGAAATTACACCAAATTATTCAGTTTTAGGTGCAACCATCACATTATCTAATGGGGAAAAATATGAAGTCAATTTTAAAGATATCGATGGGAAAAGAACCTGCTGATTAAATGCAGGTTAAAATATATCTAAGTAACGGATTGACGTCTGGAATATGTCTTTTACTGAAAAAATATAATTTCGGAGCCACATTTTTTGTTTGCAAGAGACATATAAAAGGAATCGCCGATTCGTTAATATTCATGTTATGGCATCAAATAAGCCAACTCAATAAAGGGGGTTTGAGATTGGAAGCCACACAGGACACCATAGAGGGGTTGGTTCGTTTACCTGCTCAGCTTAAAGACGAAATTCGTTATATCGAAGATAAATGCAATGAATACAGAATATCCAAACCAACTTCATTTGCTTTCCCTGGTAATCGCTCGGACTTGGTTTCTCCGGTTGTTTTGCACAAAATGGGATATCAATTTACTCGTGCTGGCGAAACCCATTTATATAATCCACAACAAGATAAACCATTTGACACCCTTCAGTTTTTAAGACGTTAAGTTGAAGATCTAAATTTTGATTTTTTTGTGGAAACTCTTGCTTATCCAATTTTCATATTAGTTTTATTGCTAGAGGCGCTTAGGCCACCCAATATTTTGTATTATTATAAATTCACCTTCATTGCGGCTAAGAACGGTTTTATAATTACCTTGATGAGTATTATTATGGGTAAAGGGAACGCTCTATTAGGGACAATATTCTATTTACTCTTAACAATGATGGTTATTTTTAATCATATTCGTTTATAATCAGTTAAATAACATGGGCGGCCTAAGCACTTTTATCAATAAAATTATATCAAGAATAAATAATGATCATTTAATAAAAAAACTATTCCGGTTTTTACCTAATTGAATTCTTTAATTGCCATTTTCTCTTAATCTTTGATTCTAGAATTCATTTGTTTGTTTTTTAAATATTCTTTTTTTCAAGGGAAGTTAAAAATGTATTGACAGCAGGAGAAATAATTAATTTTAATCTGCCTTTAACTTTTTGAGTTTAGAGATTTCTGTGATGATGTGGTGCAAATGTGGTGCAAATCATTATAAAGCAAAATCCCAATCATTGATATTCAAATGATTGGGATTTTAAATTCACTCAGGGGTACCCCGAGCCGGGATCGAACCGGCACGACCTCACGATCATCGGTTTTTGAGACCGACGCGTCTACCAATTCCGCCATCAGGGCCTGTTAAGAACGAGCTTGCATTACGAATGCAAAAGTAAGGAATTATTTAGAAATCCAAAGAAAAAAATGATTTTTCATAAATCTCTCTCATTCAATAGTTCAGTCATCAAAAATTATTAGTATTTTTGCAGCGTAATAGTAATAAACCCAATAAAACGAAATCAATGGCATCAGAAGTAACTATTTTTTCAGGCCGGAGCACACGCTATCTTGCTGAAAAAATCGCCAAAAGCTATGGCACAGAGTTGGGAAGTGTTATGATTACCGACTTTGCTGACGGTGAATTTCAACCTTCATTTGAAGAGAATATTCGTGGGAATACAGTTTTTATCATCCAATCGACAATGCCTCCTGCTGAGAACCTGTTGGAGCTTCTGATGATGATTGATGCTGCCCGACGTGCCTCAGCAAGACAAATTGTAGCTGTAATACCCTATTTTGGATTGGCCCGTCAGGACCGCAAGGACAAACCCCGCGTATCTATCGGAGCTAAATTAGTCGCTAATCTACTTACGGCAGCCGGTGTAAACCGCGTTATCACGATAGATTTGCATGCTGAACAAATCCAGGGTTTCTTCGATGTACCGGTTGATCACCTGTTCGCATCATCAATTTTTATTCCTTACATCGCAAAGATGAACCTGCCCAACCTCGTAATGGCTACTCCTGATACAGGAGGTACACGCAGGGCTGCAGCTTATGCAAAACGTCTGGATGTTCCTTTTGTTATCTGTTACAAACAGCGTGCAAAAGCAAATATGATCGAGAACATGGCGCTTATCGGTGATGTTAGAGGAAAAGACGTTATTCTTGTGGACGACATCATTGATACCGGAGGCACAATTGTCAAGGCAGCTCAGCTAATGATGGACAATGGCGCTACAAGTGTTCGCGCATTCTGTTCACACCCGATCTTGTCTAATGATGCAATTGAAAGAATTGAAGCGTCAGCTTTCGCGGAAGTGATCGTCTCTGACACGATTCCATTGCACAAACCATGCTCAAAAATAAAGGTGCTTTCAACTGCCGATCTGATCAGTCAGGTTTTAAGACGAATGGTAAATCACGAATCAATCAGTTCATTATTCAATACAAATCTATAATTACACATCATCAATTAAAGTTAAACTATGAAAGCAATTTCGATTAGCGGTTCTCCTCGCGAGAACGTAGGGAAGAAAGATGCCAAACTGAACCGCAAGAACGGTAAAATCCCTTGCGTTGTATACGGTGGCAAAGATCAAATCCACTTTACGGTGGAAGAGGATGCCTTTGGTCCACTTATCTTCACACCTTTTACTTTTTCAGTAAATCTGGATATTGAAGGAAAGAAATTTCATGCAGTTCTACAGGAAACACAGTTTCACAAAGTAACAGGTAGTGTTCTACATGTTGACTTTTTGGAAATTGATCCTGCAAAAGCAGTTGTCCTTTCAATTCCAGTAAACTTCACCGGTATTCCCCAGGGAGTATTAAAGGGTGGAAAATTAGTCAAGAAATTCCGCAAGGTTAAGGTTCGCGGACTTATTTCAGAGATGCCGGATGATATTTCAGTTGATCTGACTCATCTTGAAATCATGGATACTTGCAAGATCAGCGATTTAAATATCGAACACCTTGAATTACTTGATCCAAAGAATTCAGTACTTGCGTTTGTAAAATCAACACGTGCTGTTGTAGAAGAACCAGTAGTTGCAAAAAAATAAGGAGCCTTTCAAAGGGTGAATTAAAAATTCAAGATAGCGAAATCCGTTTTATGGGTTTCGCTATTTTTGTAGAATCAAACTGTAACAGGAAATAATTGATATGGAATACCTGATTTGTGGGCTTGGAAACATTGGTGAGGAGTATGCAAATAGCCGCCATAATATTGGCTTCATCCTTCTTGATGCGCTGGCACTTGATCTGGGAGTGAAATTCACTACCGATCGCCTTGCCATGGTTGCTGAAGCCAAATATAAAGGAAGAAATCTGGTGTTGATAAAACCCACTACCTACATGAACCTGAGTGGGAAGGCTTATCGTTACTGGCTTGCCAATTATAAACTGAAGATGAATCAATCATTGGTTGTTTCTGATGATCTGGATCTTGACTTTGGTCTTTTCAGGATGAAATCAAAAGGCAGTGGCGGAACACACAACGGTTTGAACGATATCATTGAGGTGATGCAGAGTAATGTATTTCCACGTCTAAGGGTTGGAATCGGGAAAGATTTCCCCCGTGGTATGCAGGTGGACTACGTTCTGGGGAACTGGAAAAAAGAAGAAGAGAAAGCCTGGCTGGAACGGATCCCGGTTGGTGTTGAAATGATCAAGAGCTTCGTGACAATTGGTGTTGACCGAACCATGAACCTGTATAATAACAAAAAAGAGTAACCCCGGTTACTCTTTTTTGTTATAGACAATTATGCATAAATCATTGCAACTATCTTTTCCAGATAAAGCTGATCTGTTTCATCAAAAGTGTTGAGTTCAGAACTGTCGACATCCAGCACACCAACAATATCTCCTTTTTTATCGCGTACCGGAACAACAATCTCTGATTGAGAACGGGCGTCACATGCTATATGATCTGTGAAATCGTGTACATTGGCAACAACGATCGTTTTCTGTTGGTTGATTCCAGCCCAGCAAACACCGGTATCTTTCTTTAGAAGTTGGCATGCAACAGGACCCTGATAGAGCCTTACCATCAATTCACCGTTGTTGAGCATATAAAATCCGGTCCAGAAGAACCCATCCATTTTATGATGAAGTACCGAAGTAATCGTAGCCATGCGGGAATTAATATCACCTGGCTTTGACAGCAACCCTTCTAATTGTATGATAATACGTTCATACCTGCCCGCTTTTTTGATGTTAGTCATCGAAATTATTTTAGGGCGCTAAGATAAAGAAAAAATTAACATTTTGTAGAGACGCAATATTTTGCGTCTCTCGATCAGGAAAATCTTCAATTAATTAGACGCAAAATATTGCGTCTCTACGGTAGACAATCAAATTTATCTAAATTAGTCAGCCCGCTCCATCTCAACTGTGAAATGACGCATGATCGGGGCTTCAAAAACGATGCGAAGGCCCCTGGTGATATTGTTGCGACGATCCCATACATTCTTGAGGGCAACGGCTACAACATCCATGTGGAGGTTTGAATAGACCCTTCTAGGAATTGCCAACCTGACCATTTCAAGTTCGGGATAACGGTTTTCACGGGTTACAGGACAGCGATCTGCCATCATTGCTCCGATTTCAACACCCCTGATGCCTGCCTCGAGATATAATTCCACAGCAAGTGTCTGGGCGGTAAACTCTTCACGGGGTACATTGCTCAGCACCTTTGTAGCATCTACAAAAATTGCATGTCCACCTGCAGGGCGTTGGAACGGAATGCCAAACTCCGTAAGGCGGTTTCCAAGATAGGCAACCTGACGGATCCGTGTATCGAGATAATCAAACTCTGTGCCTTCATCGAGTCCAATGGCAAGGGCATTCATGTCGCGGCCACTCATGCCACCATACGTCACAAAACCTTCGAACATGATATTATATACACTGGCCTGCTGATGAAGTTCTTTTGAGCGCATGGCGATGAAGCCTCCCATATTTACGATGGCATCTTTTTTTGCACTCATTGTCATTGCGTCTGCACAGGTAAACATTTCGGCAACAATCTCTTTGATGGTTTTGTCGAGATAACCTTTTTCCCGCTGCTTGATGAAATATGCATTCTCAGCAAAACGGGCCGAATCGAAAACGACAAGTTTTTTATATTTATCGGCTAACTGCCTGACTTCTTTCAGGTTTTGCATCGAGACCGGCTGTCCTCCAGCGGTATTGTTGGTGATGGTGATGATGATAAATTTCACCCTGTCGCCATACAATTTTAACGCGTTTTCGAGTTTAACGGGATCAATATTTCCTTTGAAAGGAATTTCGAGTTGGGTGTCGTTGGCTTCATCAATGGTACAGTCCAGGGCTGTGGCTTTTCTGAATTCGATATGCCCTTTGGTTGTATCGAAGTGTGAATTACCGGGAACGACATCCCCTTCTTTTACCAATACAGAGAAAAGTACATTTTCTGCTGCGCGACCCTGATGGGTTGGAAGGTAATATTCAAAACCAAGAATATCACGAATGGCATTTTTTAATTTGTAATATGATGAAGCGCCGGCATAGCTTTCATCACCAACCATCATCGCGCTCCATTGCCGATCGCTCATGGCGCCGGTGCCGGAATCGGTCAACAGGTCGATAAACACTTTGTCGCTGCTCAGGTTAAACAGGTTATATTTTGCTTCTTTGATCCAGATTTCACGTTCTTCGCGTGTACTGCGGCGGATGGGTTCCACCATTTTTGTTTTATATGATTCAGAAAAGGGCAATTCCATGATAGTCAATATTTAAATGATCTGATAAATAATAATTGTACGAAAAAACCATTGAAAAGTAATTTCAAACAATAAGAAAATTAAAAATAAGACGGAAATGGACAATGCAATTACTGCACGTCCGGAGAGGACATGAAACTGTCGCGCTTCTTGATATGTATAAATCTACAGCTGCTTAATGCAGAAATAAGGCTGAGAGAAAACATAATAATTTGAATTCTGTTACCAAAAAAACATTTTCTGATTTGAAATGCAATGCAAAAGTATGTATTTTTATAATACCATAAAAAAGAGTTAAATGGAATCATTTAACTTCTTAAATTCGCTATCTAAATTCAATCTGTAAAAAAATGAAAAAGCTATTAGCTATTGTTCTCATTTTGTCATCAGTACGTATGTTTGCTGCAGGATTTGATCAATATTTTGAGAACAGAACGCTCCGTATTGACTATACCCATGCCGGTAATGCAACTTCAGATGAATATTTTATTGATGAATTAAAGGCAGAACCCTACTGGGGCGGTTCCCACGAAAACCTTATCGACGACATGTCGTATGGGATTTATATGTTTAAAGTCTTTGACCAGGCGTCAAACACACTTTTATACTCACGCGGATACTGTACACTTTTTGATGAATGGCAGGCAACGGAAGAGGCCAAAGTTACTAAACGCAGTTTCAGTGAAACGGTAGTGATGCCCTTTCCAAAGAAAAATGTACGCGTTGAGTTTTACACCAGAAACCATAAAGGAGAGTACGAGAAGAAATTCGAGTACCTCGTTAACGTTAAAAGCTATTTTATCACCCCTGAACGAAAATACAAGTTCCCGGTTTACGATGCCTATATCAGTGGGGACCCCAAAAACTGTGTAGATATCGTTATCCTTCCTGAAGGTTATACTGCCCAGGAGATGGATAAATTCAAAGCAGATTGTAAGAAGTTCGTAGATGGGCTATTTTCTTTCGACCCGTATTCAAAAAATAAATCAAAATTCAATGTCCGCTGTGTTTTGGCCCCTTCACCTGAATCGGGTGTTGATGTTCCTGCCCGGAACATTTGGAAAGAGACCCTTTTAAACGCTAATTTTTACACTTTCGACAGCGAACGTTATCTGATGACAAGCGACAATAAGAGCCTGCGTGATATGGCTGCAAATGCACCCTATGATCAGATCTACATTATTGCCAACACCTCAAAATATGGTGGAGGTGGCATCTACAATGACTATTGCGTATCTGTCAACAGTAATTCTGCAGCAGCCAAAATCTTTATCCACGAATTTGGTCATGGGTTTGCAGGATTAGCTGACGAATACTATGATTCTTCCACTTCTTACAATGATTTTTATCCTAAAGATGTTGAGCCATGGGAACCCAATTTGACTACATTGGTAGATTTTGGACGTAAATGGAAAGGAATGCTTCCAAAGGGGACTGCAATACCCACGCAGCCTGATCCTGAGAATCCACTAAAGCTTGGTGTTTTCGAAGGAGGAGGCTATGTAACCAAGGGAGTTTATCGCCCTGCTTATGATTGTCTGATGGATTCTTTTAAAGGCGATGAATTTTGTGATGTCTGTAAGAAAAGTATTCAAAAGATGATCGACTTTTATTGCAAGTGATCGATCTGTTTTGAATTGTGTAAATTGATGAATGATTGCCGCTTCGTTAATTTTGACTAATTTTACTCCCCTCTTATACCGCAAATTAATGCTCAACATATAAATCATCATATCAATTTTCGGAGGACAACTAAATGTCTATTACAAAACTTAATCAAATAGTCGAGGCTGTTAAGTCTCGTCCCCGCAAGCGACTGGTTGCGGCTTATGCAAATGACCAACACACAATTGAAGCAGTTTCTAAGGCAATAGACCTTGGCATCGTTGAGGCAACTCTCGTTGGCGATACAGCAGAAATTGAAAGAATCTGTAAATCCGAAGGTATCGATGCCGGCAAGTTTACGATCATCCATCAGACCAATGATAATAAAGCAGCCACAAAGGCTGTTGAGCTGATCAATAAGGGAGAGGGAAACCTGATCATGAAAGGATTGTTAAGCTCGGATAAATACATGCATGCCATTCTTAACAAAGAAAAAGGGCTGATGGATCCGGGTTCTATACTGAGTCATGTTACGGTTATTGAAAATCCTTTTTACAATAAACTCATCATTTGCGGCGATGTAGCCATAATTCCATTACCTGACCTGAAACAGAAAATTGCTATTGCAAATTATCTGATAGAGACTGCTCATGCACTGGGTATTGCTATTCCCAAACTGGCAGTGATAACAGCTACCGAACAAATTTTGACAGCAATGCCTGCCTGTATTGATGCAGCTATTATTGCCAAAATGGGAGAAAGGGGGCAATTTAAAGACGCATTGGTCGACGGGCCTCTATCATTCGACGTAGCCATTGATCCAGAGTCTGCCTCAATCAAACAAATTGAAGGTCCTGTTGCCGGTGATGCAGATTGTTTATTATTTCCAAACATTGAAACCGGTAATGTCTTTTACAAAACAAATACCAAACTGTGTAAGGCTGAATTGGGGGCCTTTGTTGCCGGAGCCCGCGTACCTGCCATCCTTTCATCCAGAGGCGATACCGCATTAACCAAAATGTATTCCATCGCGCTGAGCGCACTTGTTTCAAAACACTAATCAGACAGAGATGGAAGATTTTCACATTTTAACGATCAATCCGGGATCCACTTCAACAAAAATTGCTGTTTACATCAATACAAACCCTGTTTTTGTAAAGACGATCCGGCATACCAATGAAGAGTTGGCCGGATTTGATAAAATCACCGATCAATATGCCTTTCGCAAAAACATCATCTATCAGGAACTAAATGAAGCAGAGATCGAACTTGATAATATTAAGGCTATAGTTGGTCGTGGTGGGGTTATTAAAGCTATTCCCTCGGGAGTTTATGAAGTTAATGAGGCACTCATGCGGGATCTGTTTAACAGCCCCGTGGGCGAACATGCCAGTAATCTTGGCGGCCTGATTGCAAACGATATAGCCAAAACTCTGCCCAATGCCAGAGCCTTTATTGCCGATCCTGTAACTGTTGATGAATTATGTAATTATGCCCGGGTAACAGGTCATCCTTTGCTGAAAAAAGTATCTATTTTTCATGCCCTGAACCAGAAGGCCATTGCCCGTGAACATGCCAAAAGCATCATGCGCAATTACGAAGACATGAACCTGATCGTTGTCCATCTTGGTGGAGGTATTTCGGTGGGGGCTCATCAAAAAGGTCAGGTCATTGATGTCAATAACGCACTGGATGGAGACGGACCTTTTTCGCCCGAAAGGAGTGGCACTTTACCTGTTGGTGATCTTGCGCGCCTTTGTTTTAGTGGAAAGTACACCCATAAAGAGGTCTCAAAAATGATTCTTGGCGGTGGAGGATTAATGGCACACCTGGGGACAAACAGCGCCTACGATGTTGAACAAAAAGCAGCTGAAGGCGATGAACATTACAAGCTGATCTTTGAGGCAATGGCTTATCATGTTGCAAAACAGATCGGCAGCATGTCTCCAGTACTAAATGGCGAGGTCGATGGCATTCTGATAACCGGTGGTATCGCACATTCCAAGTGGTTCGTAAACATGGTCATACAGAGGGTGTATAAAATTGCACCGGTCTATGTTTACCCCGGTGAAGATGAGATGCGGGCACTGGCAATGAATGGACTCATGGTTCTTCGTGGCGAGGCCCAACCTAAAATCTACGTCTAAAGAAAAGAAACTGTTTGAAGTTGCTTATTTTTTTGTAGTTCCTTGAATAAAGGAATTCGCTTAATACGTATTGTTGAAAATGTAGGGGCCGCCCTTGTGGCCGCCCACGAGAAATGTGAAAGAAATTTATTGAATTTAATAATATGCATCATCCATGGGCGGCCACAAGGGCGGCCCCTACATTTTCTGCAATACTTTAAAAAGCTAAACCCAAACAGTAATAAATCAAAACAAATCTGCCTGAATAATAGATCACGGTTGATTACTTGTGATGCAGCAGCGTTTTAAACCGTATAAGTAATGTCTCATTATCTACAGGCTTTTTGATATACTCAACAGTTCCCAATTTCAATTCATTGATTTTAGGATTCTTGATTATATTTGTGGTCAGGAAGATCACCGGGATATTTAACTTATGTTCTTTAAGAATTTCAAGTAATTGTACATCAGTTAAGTTTGCTGCCTCAATGTCTGAAAGGATGAGGTCGAAATGATTCTTATTCAATTCCAGGCGGGCATTCTGTTCGTCCGAAGCAACGTTAACATGATATCCTGCATTAAATAAGAATTGACTGATCGTTGGTTTGTTAACATGTTCATCATCAATTAATAATATACGATATCCAGGCTTTACGATAGGTGCTTTTCTTTTTATTTTTGTCTTAGCCGGAAGCATGTTTTCAAACAATTCTTCAATATTCACAGTTGCAAATCCTGAACTGTAATCTGCCATAGCATACGGGATAATCAGTTCTTTATTGTGAATAATCGACCCGCAAGAATAGACAACATTGGGTACATATCCCTCACGTTCTGTTTCACTGGGAGTGAGCAGTGGTTCTGAGAGATAACCAATAACCTGTGTTGGATCCTCAAGGTCAAGCAAGATGGCACTCAAACAATATCGACGCATCGGACCAACCCCATGTGTAATGACCAGCCAACCCCTCTCTGTTTCAATCGGAGAGCCTGAATTCCCCAATTGTACAAATTCCCACGGGAAATGTGGTTCCTGTATCAGAATAGCATCCTCCTCCCACGTATTGATACTATCCGAAAACATGATATAATTATTTTCACCATCATAACGAGAAAGCATGGCAAACTTACCCCCAATCATTCTGGGAAACAAGGCCATTCCCTTATTTTGAGCATATGTGCCATTGATGGGCATTACCTTGAAATTATAAAAATCCTTGGTCTCGATCAGCTTTGGCAGGGTGGCATAACCATTATATGCAGTGTAGGTAGCGTAGAATTTTATACGCCCGTCATCATAAACAAATTTCACAAACCGGGCATCTTCAATACCATTGCTTTCAGTAAATGAAATGGGGAAAATCACCCTTTCGCTGATGGCAGTATCGAGTGAAAAACTGATCTCATAATGCGAAATGGCCAGCCAGTTAATTGACTGGAATACTTTTGTCTTTGAAAAGGTCAGATCGATATCATTTTTTGCTGCCTGAATAGCTCCTTGCAACTCACCATATACAAATGTATCATTCAGTTTGCCCATAACGGCATCGATGACTTCAGGCTTATGAATCTGCATTTCGATCAGCTTATTGATGAATGCATCTTTATGATAGACATGTCGTTGTATCGTTTCTGCTTCATCAACCAGTTTGCCGGGAGCTTTAAACGTAAGGTGATTGTGTTTATCGATTATCCCTTCCCTGAAAACAATTGATGAAATATGACCCTCACCGGTTGCACGAAAACTAACGATGATCCTTTTCTGACCGGCCTGCAGATTGGTCTGGTCAGGGTCTTCTATCATGGAAGGGTTGAAAAATGCAGCTGATTCAATGGAATATTCCATTGTAAAATATGAACCAATCAATAACGCGCGTGCATTAGTAAGGCTTTCAGGTTCAATACCCAAATCTTTTATTAATGGATAAACCCGGTTGAAGTTCTTTGTATAAATGCGGGAGATATTACGATGCCGGTCAGAAAAATCTCTGAGTGTCTGGTTCAGCATTTGAGTGGCATCATATTCTGAAATCTGCAATATCCGGCTTATAATTTTTTTTGAACGTTCAGGTCCTCCGGGTAAGAAAAATCGGGCAATAACGCGTGTGGGATCAGGAAAAAAATGAAGTGGTTTACGATCAACAGTAATTGCCATGATGTTTTTTTATTTAAAATTATCAACACCTATTTGTAGAATTATCCTCAGTGGTTATTTATTGTTAAAATGACAACAGGATTTTACTTTGGAAGGTGTCTGATCCCTTTAGAAATAAGAAACGAATGAGTTTCCGCTTTGTTGTAAAGGTACTTGTTTTTATATTAATCTATTCTTGTTATCTAATCTCCATAAAATGTGTTAACACAATACTGATCAGCAACATAAAAAATAAAAAGCCGCTCCTTTCGGTAACGGCTTCTTATTAGTATTAATAAAAGAGCACTTTATTTTACGATAGACAGCTCGTTGATGAGGTTTTTGGCGCCTGCATATTTATCGATGATAAACAATACATAGCGTGCATCGACAGCAATGGTTCGTTGCATGTCAGGCTCGAAAGCGATATCTCCACTCATGGCTTCCCAGTTACCATCGAAAGCAAGGCCAATCAATTCGCCCTGGGCATTGATGACGGGACTTCCGCTATTACCACCCGTGATGTCGGTATTGGCCAAAAAGCCCACACACATCTCGCCCTTGCTGTTTGCATACGGGCCATAATCTTTGGTGTTGTAAAGTTCTTTCAATTTAGCCGGTACGATAAACTCGAAGTTCTTGGGATCTTCCTTTTCCATAACACCCTTCAGTGTTGTGTAGAAATTGTAGTGTACAGCATCTGCAGGATAATAATCCAATACATGGCCATAAGTCAGACGCATGGTTGAATTGGCATCGGCAGGGAATACCTTATCGGGGCTCATTTCGCGCAAACCAGCCATGAATAAGCGGTTGCAACGGGTGAGGGTTTCGTTTCCTGCTGAAGCCTTGGTGTTGATATCGGTGCTGTAATCATTAATAGCTTGAGCAAGAATATAAAGCGGGTCTTTTTCTATACCCTTGATAGTAGGTTTAGCCAAAAGGGCTTTCACTTTCTGTGGAGATACAAAATTAGATTTTGCAAAGACTTCGGCTGCATATTTTGAGAAATCGCCCTTGTATTTTTTATATAATTCATCGATATAGGCAAAATGTTGATCAGCAGGAACATCTTTATAAAACAGATTGAGCGTCTCTGCAAGCATCTTTTGATCTAACGGGAGATAGTAGTTTTTGAAGAATTCGTCAACCCGCTCCGGAGTCAATCTGGCGGCGCCCATACCACGACCACCTCCTTTAATAGCATTGGCCTGATCCAAAGCTTGTGGTTGATCTGCTGTTTTGGGTTTTAGGGATGCAAGAATGGGCTCAAAACTACGTGTAAGACTAAGTGCCTCTGATCCACGAAGTGCCTCCCCGGCATAGGTCTGTGCAATGGTGTATTGATCGAGCACCTTATAGGCCGAAGCATAATCGCTCATGACATCACCATAATCGGCTTTATGCGCCGCACTGCTGCTTACCCATTGGGTAAAGTCGGATTCAATCTTTTCTTTCTTTTCAGCAACTTTCATCCGTTTCAGTGCACCGATCTGGCCGATATAGTATTTCCAGTAGTTGGCAATGCCTGCATATTTTGATGAATACTGGATACGAACACCCGGGTTGGCATCCATAAATTCACGCATGATGGCTAATTTCTTGTCACGGATCTTAACGATTGCAGGATCGGTTTTTTCGATACCCATCTTAACGGCATAAGAAGTCTGATAACGCATGGTACGACCCGGATATCCCATGATCATTGCAAAGTCGTTTTGCTCAACTCCCTTGATGGAGACAGGAAGAAAATGTTTTGGTTTTAAAGGAACATTGGTCTTGGCATAGTCGGCAGGTTTGTTGTCTGCATTTGCATATACACGGAAGATGCTGAAATCACCGGTATGGCGTGGCCACATCCAGTTGTCGGTATCGGCACCAAACTTTCCAATTGCTTCGGGAGGAGTTCCTACAAGACGAACGTCACGGTAGGTCTCATAAATAAAGAGATAAAATTCATTACCTGAATAGAATGATGAAACGCGGGCTTCGTAACCTGTTCCGGCTACAGCCTTTGCCTGAAGGTCTGCACTGACAGCCATAATCGCTTCTGCACGTGCCGTTTCTGACATTTGTTTGTTGACTTTGGCCAGTACTTCTTTGGTTACATCTTTCATGCTGACTAGGAAACGAACCGTCAGACCGGGGCAGGGAAGTTCTTCGTTCTTGTTCATTGCCCAGAATCCATTGGCGAGATAATCGTGGTCAACGGTACTGTGTGATTGAATTGAACCGTAACCGCAATGGTGGTTTGTGAAAACCAGACCCTGGTTAGATACGATTTCTGCAGTACATCCACCACCAAACTGAACGATGGCATCTTTAAGACTTGAATGGTTAACGCTGTAGATTTCTTCAGCGGTGAGTTTTAAACCGGCCTTTTGCATATCGACATAATTGAGTCGATTGATGAGCAAAGGTAACCACATCCCCTCGTCGGCACGGACTCCGGTGACGAAAGTAATGGCAATAAGTAAAATTAAGAGTTTTTTCATTTGTGGGTTGTTTTATGGGTTGGGTTTTTGATTTTTATATATAGTGTTCGCCTTTTCTTTCTTTGATATCCTCAACAATATTGCGGATCAGCTGCTCATTCTCTTTTTTGATGATCAAAAGCATGTCTTTGTCTTCGACGATGATATAGTCTTCGAGTCCCTGGATGACAGCAATTTTGTTTTTAGGCATATTGATAATGCAATTCCTTGTATCGTAAGTCATCACACTGTTTCCCATGATGGCATTTCCATTCATGTCCTTATCTCTTGAATCATATAATGAGCCCCAGGTACCCAAATCTGACCAGCCAAAGTCTGCAGCCATTACATATACATTGTTTGCTTTTTCCATCAGACCATAGTCGATGGAGATATTCCGGACTTCGGAATAAGCCTTATGAATGAATTCGCTTTCTTTATCAGTATAATAAAATTCAGCTCCTTCAGAAAAGATGGCGTCAATATCAGGTAGCTGTTGTTTCATGGCAGTCATCAGGCTCGAAAGCGACCAGATGAATATTCCCGAGTTCCATAGAAAGTCACCCGAGGCAAGAAATTGTTTTGCCATTTCAATCTGTGGCTTTTCTGTAAAGGTTTTAACTTTACTGATATGTTTATATCCGGTATCGTCTTCGTCAGAAAACTGGATATAGCCATAACCGGTGTCGGGGCGGCTGGGTGTTATCCCCAGGGTAAGCAACCAGTTGTTTTTTGAAGTAGCATCAAGCGCCGTCAACAAAGCTTCTGTGAATTCCTCTTCGTGAAGGATCACGTGATCTGCTGGAGAAACGACAATGTTTGCAGTGGGCTTTTCGGCATATATTTTATGGGCGGCATATGCAATGCAAGGGGCGGTATTGCGGCGAGAGGGTTCACAAAGGATCTGGCGTTCAGTAATGCCCGGGATTTGTTCCTTGATGAGATCTCGGTATATTTCATTGGTCACAATAAAAATATTTTCCGGCTTGCAAACTTTACTTAAGCGACGATAGGTCTGTTGAATCAACGTTTCTCCTGTACCCATCACATCGATAAATTGTTTGGGGCAATTGGTCCGGCTCATTGGCCAGAAGCGTGCACCAATTCCACCTGCCATTAAAATACTGTAGTTATCGGGATTGATTGTTGTTGGTTTCATTTTGTTTTTTTTAATCTTTTTATGTAGTTACAATCATTTCTATTTAAATAAGCGTCTTTGAAGGCTCTAAATTAATATTTTTAAACTTCATTGATTCAATATTTCCATTATTATTTAATATTCCTGCAAAATGTTAACAAGCAAAGACTTCGACAACAGGAGAAACAAGATAATAGCGTTTATTTTTCGGACAGAAACATTTATATCTTGTACGCTGTTTGAGTTCCTTGACGAAGATACGACCGTCTGAAAGTTTAAACTGTGATCCCGAAGGAATTTCTTCAAGGGTTAAGCTTACCTGTGGGTTATTGTCGTAACGTCTCAATACACGGGTAAGAGGGTGTGCTCCCGCACTGGAAGCCGGAGGACGTTCAAAAAAAGGAACTAATTCTTCTAAGATATCTGTAGGAAAAACGGCTTCGTTCATTACCGGTATAGCAAGTTCAGAGAAGGTATTGCGCCATTCTTTACCATGGGGCAATACATTGTTGCGATGTTTATTCCAGACTTCGAGATGTGCAATCTCATGAAGAAATACAATCAGAAAGGCATAACAATTCAGGGTACCGTTGATGGATATCCGATGACCCAAATGCTTGAAGGGCGCCCTGTAGTCGCCTGATTTTGATTTTCGATTTCGTGTAATGAGCAACCGAACTTTGTGTTCGGCCAGTTTATCATTCACATAAGCCAATGCGGGATCCGGAATTCGACCCTTTAAGGATGCCGGAATATTACTCATGCAATATAAAAAGTTTTGGGTTGTTTGATTATTACCTCACAGCCACAGTCTTTTACTCTCTTTTTATTATGATGTTGCGGACGATATCCACCCCTGTTTCCAAATGGAAGTATCGAACAAGAAGAAAGAAACAGTGCAGTAAATAGCAATAAAACAAATGAAATGAGGCGGTTACGCATATTAAAGTTTGTTTGTTGAGAATAACCAAAAGTATAAAACTTATCGTTTTATCTTACAATCATTTTATAGAACAAATGAAATGGTCAATTTGATTAAACAAACTCCCATTTTATTGATTAATTTTACACAAATATTTTAAGCATGCTACTTATTCAACATCTTGGCCGTTATTTTCTTCTCATGACACAGGTCTTCAAGAAGCCTGAGAAGAAATCTATCTATCTGAAACAGATTATTTATGAGATAGATAAGCTTGGTGTTGGTTCAATCGGAATTGTTGCTTTTTTATCGGTTTTCGTTGGTGCAGTTCTTACAATCCAGATGGCTTTTAACATCGATAGTCCGCTGGTTCCACTCTATACCATTGGTTACGCCACCCGCAAATCTATTATTCTTGAGTTCTCACCTACTATTATGAGCCTTATTCTGGCCGGTAAAGTGGGTTCACAGATTGCCGGTGAAATAGGGACGATGAGGGTTACCGAACAGATTGATGCGCTCGAAATTATGGGTATCAATCCTGCTACTTATCTGATCTTTCCTAAAATCATAGCTGCAGTATTTTTTTTTCCGCTTCTTATTTTAATGAGCATGGTTTTAGCCATGTTCGGTGGATGGCTTTCGGGTCTTGGTTCAGGATTGATCACAACCTACGATTATGTTTACGGTCTTCAGGCTTTCTACCAGTTTTACGATATCTCATATGCATTGATCAAGACCGTTGTATTTGCTTTTATCATCACATCGGTCTCAGGATATTTTGGCTTTTATACCAATGGAGGTGCACTCGAGGTTGGTGAGTCAAGTACCCGTGCAGTTGTTGTCAGCAGTGTGAGCATCATCATTTTCAATTTACTCTTAACTAATCTACTGCTGGCATGATCGAAGCTAAAAGTGTTTCCAAAAGTTTCGGGGACCATCTCGTTCTTGATGACGTCTCGATAAAGTTTGAGAAGGGACAAACCAATTTAATCATAGGTCAGAGCGGTTCAGGAAAGACTGTTTTGATGAAGTGTCTGATTGGTCTCTATGAAGTCGACAAGGGAAAGATCTATTTCGACGGAAGAAATTTCTCTAAGATGTCAATGGATGAGATGAAACATATCCGTCAGGAATTGGGTATGCTGTTTCAGGGTGGGGCATTATTCGACTCTATGACGGTTGAAGAAAATGTGATATTTCCCCTTTCGATGTTTACTGATTCTTCGATAGAAGAGAAAAGAGAAAGAGCAAACTTCTGTCTTTCAAGGGTAAACATTCTCAATGCCAACAAGCTTTATCCTTCCGAGATCAGTGGAGGTATGAAGAAGAGGGTTGCTATTGCAAGGGCAATTTCTTTAAACCCAAAGTATCTGTTTTGTGATGAACCCAATTCGGGTCTTGACCCAATCACTGCCAATCTGATCGATAACCTGATTAGTGAAATTACGCATGAATACAATATAACGACTGTAATCAATACACACGATATGAACTCTGTGATTGAGATTGGTGACAATATTGCATTCATTAACAAGGGAAAACTCTGGTGGGAAGGAAATAACAACACCATCATGAATTCGGATAATAAGGAATTAAATGAATTTGTATTTGCCACAGAGCTTACACGCAAATTACGCAAATAGAGATGAATATTTTGGATTTATTGATTGGTGTTCTGTTGGTTTGGTCCATTATTAAGGGATTTAGTCGTGGTTTCATTTATGAGATCACATCTCTGATTGCGCTCATCCTTGGAATCTATATAGCTATCAATTTTTCCGGACTTACTGCTGACTTCCTGGCGGATATCTTTCACTGGACAGGCAGGGGATCATGGTTGGCTTCACTGCTTATCACATTTGCACTTGTGGTAATGGGTATAAAGTTGCTGGGTCAGATCATGGAGAAAGTGGTAGATTCATTGGCAATGGGCCCGATCAACCATTTGATAGGGGGTCTGGTTGCGGGATTAAAGACTGCATTTATCCTCAGTCTGTTTATATACCTAATTAACCTTGTGGATTTCAACCGAACGTTGATTTCGTCTCAAACCAGAGAGAAGAGTTTTCTGTGGAAACCGGTATCAGAGGTCGCACCCTATATCCTTCCCCAACTCGAAAAACGAATCGAGGGTTTGAAGGACAAGAAAAAGAAATAGATTTAATGGTTATATTTAATGTGTTTGTAGATCAACTCATTAATTCTTTCACCCCTTCGGGGTTCACTTTGTATTATCCTTTTATCTATAATAATTTCACCCCTTCGGGGTTTTTTTTCAATCCCGGAGGGATGAAATGATTATAGAAATAACATGATTGTCGTTATGAACCCCGAAGGGGTGAAATGATTATAGCAAACCAAAGGTATGGAAATGAACCCCGAAGGGGTGAAATAATTATAATTCTCAAAAAACAATTACTCCATTCCGGGTGCTTTCAAGCGCTTGAGAATCGAAAAGGCTTTATCAACAAAATCCTCACCAACAATAATTGTAAATTCGTTTGTTGTCGATATCACTTCAACTATATTGATCCCCTCCCAGGCCAACTGCTTGAATATATGATAATACAAACCTATCACACGGGAATTCTGCATGTGCAACTTCAACGTAATCGTAGAAAGATTGGTCTGCTTCAAAATCAGATTCTCCGTCTTGAACATATCCTCTACGATCGAATCAAGCGAAGAACTGATCACTATCGTAGTCTCATTAACCCCTTTAGAGAAGCTGAAAACAGCATCTTTGAATTTATTTAGCGCCTCCAGTAATCTCCCCTGACATGCAGTGAGGGTAGGAGAGTTCGCAAATGTGAAGTCGGTGATATCAGACCGCACAGTCATCTCTCCCATATTCGAAAGAAACTTTCTCAGGATATGGTTTACCGGCAAATGCAAAGGAAGAGGCATACGCTTGACAGCCATAATAATAGCGCCTTCATTTACAGGACGTCCGAGTCTTTTTTCGACTACGGGTTTTAACTTACGGGCAAATGCAGATAAGTTAACTAATTCTTCTGCGAGGGCTTCTTCCAAAAAAGGATACTTTTTCAGCTCATCCTCGACTATTTTTCCGATTGTAAGCATGTTAGAATTTTAACATGGTGTTAAGAATAGTGTAAAATTACAAATAATTTCCATTCAAGCAATAATCTAATTAATTTTGTCATGCCTTTTAAAAAGGTTCTTTTTGCCAAAAGATTTACAAATAGAAACAGGGGTGCAATTTGTACCCCTGTTTTTTAATCAAAAAACTTTAAAATGATCATTTATAAATTCGGTGGTACATCAGTAGGTAATGCAGATCGCATGAAGCAGGTGGCCAGCATTATCGGAGATGAGAAGCAGAAAATAATAGTCCTGTCAGCTGTTGGTGGAACAACCAATAAGCTGGTCAGACTGACCGGCTTTTTTTATACACAAAAACACGATGAAGCAGTTGAAATATTAGCTTTACTGCGTGATGAATACTATGGAATAATTAACAATCTTTTTTCATCATCAGCCTATAAAGAACAGGCAACGCTTTTTATCGACGGCGTTCTTGAACTTTTAGCGGCTCAGGAAGTCGACCGGTTTAATGAAAAAAATGAAAAGATTATCCTTGCACAAGGTGAGATCATGTCGACTAACCTGTTCTATTTATACCTTCTCGAAACAGGAGTTAATGCAACGCTGATTCCTGCTTTGGACTATATGCGAATTGATTCCGATGAGGAACCCGATACAGCTGAGATCAAACGTTTGATAAATCCTTTGCTTGAAAAGGCATCCGACAAACACCTTATCGTCACTCAGGGATATATTTGTCGCAATGTTCAGGGCGAAATAGATAACCTGAAACGAGGTGGCAGCGATTACTCCGCAACCCTTGTTGGCCAGGCAATACATGCAGAAGAAGTTCAGATCTGGACAGATATCGATGGCATGCACAACAACGATCCCAGGGTTGTAGAAAACACATATCCTATTGATTATCTTTCTTTTGATGAAGCAGCCGAGCTTGCTTATTTCGGAGCAAAAATATTACATCCTGCAAGTGTACTACCTGCCCGCGAAGCCGGGATTCCTGTTAGATTGAAAAACACTTTTGATCCTGCAGCTTTTGGAACACTGATCTCTGCAGAATCGGCACCCGATAAAGTAAAAGCGATTGCTGCCAGAGATGGTATCATTGCAATAAACATTATTTCAGGACGCATGTTGCTGGCCTTCGGTTTCTTAAGAAGAGTGTTCGAGGTCTTTGAAAACCATCGAATCTCTATTGACATGATCACCACTTCAGAAGTTGCAGTGACTCTGACGATAGATCATACGAATAATCTGAAAGAACTTACCGATGAATTGAACACTTTAGGCACTGTAATGGTTGAAGACAACATGAGCATTGTTGCTGTTGTCGGAAACGGTGCAGGTGGTTCTTCAAAAGTACTGAGTAAAATCACCGCTGCATTAAATGGATATTCCGTGAGAATGGTTTCTTTTGGAGGTAGTCAGAATAATATATCTTTGTTGGTTCCGACAGCAAATAAGATAGCTGTTTTAAAATCGTTAAATACCCATATTTTTTAAAATAATGCAAGGACTTGATACTAAAAATCTTAAAAGAAAGAAAACACCGTTCTACTTTTATGATATTGATCTTCTTCGTGAAACACTTTCTCTCGCCAAAGCAGAAGCAGCCAAGTATGGTTTCTCGGTTCATTATGCCCTCAAGGCAAATGCGAACGAAAGAATATTGGCAGAAATGCATCGGGTTGGTTTCGGAGCTGACTGTGTAAGTGGCAATGAGGTCTTGTCAGCTGTGAATGCCGGATTTAAACCATTATCGATTGTTCTGGCAGGAGTTGGTAAGAGTGACGAAGAGATTAGGATTGCATTGGAGAATGATATCTTTTGTTTCAACATAGAGTCTTTACAGGAACTGCAGATCATCAATGAAATTGCAATTTCGATGGGTAAAACAGCACGGATTGCAATCAGAATCAATCCCAACGTCGACGCTCATACGCATCATTATATTACTACCGGTATCAATATCAGTAAATTCGGAATAGTAGAAAGTGATTTACCCGAAGTAATTGATGAAATAAAAAGACTACCGGCATTGACTTTTGTAGGTTTACATGTTCATGTTGGCAGCCAGGTAACTAATCTGGATGTCTTCAAAGAATTATGTACTGTCCTCAATCGTATTCAGACTACCTACTTTTCCGAGAATGGATTCACCCCAACGTTTATTAATGTCGGTGGTGGGTTAGGTGTCGATTACGAAGATCCTTTTTCAAACCCTGTTCCACCTTTTGCAGAATACTTTGAGATATTTCATAAAACGCTGGTTTTAAAACCGGGACAAAAAGTTCATTTTGAGCTTGGACGTTCACTGGTAGCCAATTGTGGGGTATTAATCTCTAAAGTTTTGTATACAAAGAAGAGTTCCGGAAAGCATTTTATGATTCTTGATGCAGGTATGACAGAATTGATCCGTCCAGCCCTTTACCAGGCTCACCATCAAATCCAGAATATCTCCAGAACTACGGCTGCAACTGAGCAGGAATACGATGTTGTTGGACCAATCTGTGAATCTTCTGATTGTTTTGGAACAGATATCAATTTACCCGTTTCACAACGTGGTGATTTGGTTGCAATTCATTCAGCAGGAGCTTACGGGGAGGTAATGTCGTCTAATTATAACCTACGTACGAAGGTAAAATCGTACTATTCAGATACAATTGGGATGAAAATTCATCCAGAATTGTTATTCAAGGAACACTAAACAGGATTTTCCTGAGCGAAATAACGGTATATGCAATTATTAATCAGATAGATAGCCCCTACTAAAAATAATCTGAAAAATATTTGCATTTACTTGCATGAACACTTATTTTTGTTAAATACAAAAAACAAAGCGCTCTTGGTTTCCGCATTCTTAATTCGTTTTTTCGAAATTATAGCGAGGATGCCGACCCAAGAGCAATTGTTTTAAATACACACCAAAATTGATAACTAATATGAGTTTGCCGATTTCAGTTGCTGTCCTTATCGATGGTGGCTTTTTCCTGAAGAGATACTATAAAGTGTTTCCGAACTCGAAAGACCACACCGCCGCAGAAGTGGCGAAGAATCTTTACACTGTTGCCTTAAAACATGTAGGCAACGACAACTTCCTGTTCAGGATTTTTTACTATGACTGTTACCCAATATCCAAAAGGGTACATCA
>Ga0209430_1000239_pt1 | contig 65329 bp, 57 predicted proteins | sample BarGraIncub1133A_FD_184504 | JGI IMG/M metagenome (GOLD analysis project Ga0209430, IMG submission 184504) | Arctic peat soil microbial communities from Barrow, Alaska - Barrow Graham LP Incubations 11-33A (SPAdes) (version 2) | ecosystem: Environmental > Terrestrial > Soil > Wetlands > Peat... | reverse complement strand
GGAAAGATCGGCATTACCGGCGGCGATCTGTTCGGTGGCGGTGGCGATGGAATCGGCGCCGGTACGAACCTCGCCAACAATCTTTGCCAGCCCTTCGTTCATTTCTTTCAGCGACATCAGGAGATGACCGGTCTCATCCTGACTGTCGATAGTAATCTGCACGGTCAGGTCACCGGCCGCAATCAGATCCGACGCATCGATGGCCTTGTCGAGAGCCTGCTTGATCCGGCGGGCAACAACCCAGGCAAAGGCAAAGACCGCCAGCGCCAGCAACAGCGTTGCACCGAGAATCTGCCAGCGCATCGTTGCCACTTGAGCCTTGACATCATCGACATAGATGCCGCTGCCGACTACCCAGCCCCACTCTTTATTCAGTTTGACATAGGAGATCTTATCCACCGGCTTGGCCGCACCTGTTTTTGTCCACTGATACTCAACAATGCCGGCTTCCTTTTCCTTGGCCACCTTGACCATCTCGACAAAGATCTGCATGCCGTTCGGATCTTTGATATCCGCCACATTCTTGCCGACCAGATCCGCATTGACCCCATGCATAAGCATTTTAGGTTCCAGGTCATTGACCCAGAAATATTCACTACCATGGTAGCGGAGGTCTTTGATCTGCTCCAAAGCCCGTTTTTTGGCATCCTCAAGCGTCATTTTGCCATCTTTCACATCTTCCTGCAGACTGGTAATCATCGAAGAAGCAACTTCAACAACCCCCTTGGTCGCCGATATCTTTTCGTTCATAAGCTGCTTTTCCATGTAGGGGAGGACATAAAACATGACCCCCAGTATCAGCAGTGCGATCGTGGTGATTGAAATACTCAGAATTTTCGTCAGTATCTTCCAATTCTTAAAGCTCTTGATTTTCATACAATTACCGCCTTTCTGTAAAATTATAATAGTTAGTTCACCTGATCCATGACCTGCATCTCTTCACTGCTCATCAGCTTCTCAATATCTACCAGGATCAGCATCTGGTCGTTCAGAGTGCCGAGACCGGTGATGTAACCGGTGTCCATCGCTGCGCCCATTTCCGGGGCCGGCTTGATCTGTTCCGGACTCAGTGCCACCACATCGGAAACGCCGTCAACGACCATCCCGATCACCCTCCCCAGCACGTTCATGATAATCACCACGGTGAATTCGTTGTAGGTCGGCTCGCCGACCTTGAACTTGATCCGCATGTCAACGATCGGAACGATCACACCGCGCAGATTGATGACCCCCTTGATAAACTCCGGGGCATTGGCGATGTGAGTCACCGTATCGTACCCACGGATTTCCTGGACCTTGAGGATGTCGATACCATACTCCTCGTTCCCCAAGGTGAAGGTGAGGTACTCCGAGGCGATATCCGTTCCGCTTCTGTCAGTAATCTCCTGACCTGTCTGCATAATGTGCGTTACCTCCATTTCGTTGAATTTTACTGTTAAACTGCCTTCTTTTTGCGCATCTGAAGCAATGAATTGACGTCCAGAATCAGGGCGACCCGGCCATCGCCCAGAATAGTCGCCCCGGCCGTGCCATCCACCTTGCGGTAATTCGTTTCGATACTTTTAATGACTACCTGATGTTCATCCAGCAGGGCATCGACGAGCAGAGCGGCTTTTTCGCCTTCGACATCGATCAGGATCAGAATCCCCTTTTCCGGCTCCGTCACACGTGCATCCATGTTGAACAGTTCATACAGCGGAACGATCGGAATGTAATCGCCGCGCACATGAACGACATTTTTGCCGTTAACGCTCTTCAGGCTTTCGGCCGTGGGGCGGAGGGACTCGATGATCGAGTTGAGCGGAATAATAAACTTCTCATCACCAACGGCAACCGACAGGCCATCCAGAATGGCGAGCGTCAGCGGAAGACTGATGGTGACCCGGGTGCCTTTGCCGGATTCAGACGATATAGCCACCCTGCCGCTCATCGCCTGGACGTTGCGCAGTACCACATCCATCCCGACTCCGCGCCCGGAGATATCGGTCACAGCATCGGCAGTGGAAAAGCCCGGCGCAAAGATCAGTTGCCAGACATCCTCATCACTCATGCTGTCGGATGCGGGAATACCTCGTTCGACAGCCTTAGCCAGAATCTTGGCGCGATTCAATCCGGCGCCGTCATCAATAACGTCGATAACGATTCTACCTCCAATTTGGGAAGCCCGCAGGGTTATCGTGCCACTGCGTTCTTTTCCGGCGGCACTCCGTATCTCCGGTATCTCCAGGGCGTGGTCCATGCAGTTGCGTACCAGGTGTGTGAGTGGATCGGTAATTTTTTCGATCAGCCCCTTGTCCAGTTCGGTCGAGTCGCCAACGGTTTTCAGTTCCACCTGTTTGCCGAGCTTTGCGGCAAGCTCGCGGACCATGCGGGGGAAACGGCTGAATACGATACTGATCGGCATCAACCGAATCGACATGACGCTCTGTTGCAGGTCCCTGGTGTTGCGTTCCAGTTGCAACAGGCTACGGTGGAGGCTCTCGTAAAGGACCGGGTCGAGGCTGGTGGCCGTCTGCGCCAGCATCAGCTGGGTGATTACCAGTTCACCGACCTGATTGATCAATTGATCAACCTTGGTAACGCCGACACGGATCGACGACTCGGCCTCGCTGGTACGACGCCCGAAGGCTCCCGGCGCAAGTTCGTTACTGTCATAGGCCCTTCTGCCGGGGGACGTTTCCACAGCTGCCTCAACCGGATTACGGGCAAGTTCCTGACAAAACTCTTCATGCCCAGCCACCATGGCGGTGGCTTCCACCGTTACGCCATCCGTATCGGCACAGTGATGGTTTGCTCCTTCAAGCACCTTCAACTGATCCACATCCGCGACGAACTCAAAAATATCGCGGATATCCGCTTCACTGGCAGATGTATCCAGCGTGAGATGCCAGCAGCTAATGCATATTTCCGGATCATATGTACTGAAATCCGCGCTGGCGGGCAGTTCGGCGATCACGACCAACTGCCCAAGTTCCTCCAGTTCTGCGAACAGGCTTTCCAGCCGGACACCCCGCTTGAAGATATCCGGATCCGGCGTGAACTCAAGCTCGTAGTGGTGACAGGTCGCATCCAAGCTGTCCGAATGTGGCGATAAGAGCGACTCTGTATCAGGCTCGTTTTTTGATACGGTTGCACCGCCGGATGAGGCAACGGCGCCCGAGTCGACAACCTGCTGCAGTTTGCCGCGAATCCGGTCAATGGCCTCCTGGCAGACCTCCGCTCCGTCACGGTGCCCTGCCAACTGCATGGAGATCACATCGCCCGCTTCGAGAAAAAGATCGACCATGGTCGTACTGAAGGAAATTTCGTGGTTGCGCATGCGGTCGAGCAGCGATTCCAACACATGGGTGACGATGGTCATATCCTGGAAACCGAAGATTCCGGCTCCCCCCTTGATCGAATGTGCCGCCCTGAAAATGGCATTGAGCTGTTCCTCGTCTGGTCCCGCATCAGTCAGCGATACGAGAATCTGCTCCATCTCGGCCAAGTGCTCGGCACACTCCTCGAAAAAAACCTGATTAAACTGGTTGAGATCTATGCTGGTATTATTTTGTCCGGAGTGAGTCATGCTGATTTCCTTGAGATATCAAAGTGTGAGATTCAATTCGTAATCAAACCCTAAAAAATGAATTTTAGATCTGAAGGTATCAGGTATGTTGATCACCTGTGCGCCGAAACCGTTCTGTCTCAGGGTACGGACAAAGAATGCCAGAAGCTGGCACCCACAGGCATCGAAGTTGGTAACCCCCGCCAAGTCTATTTCCGGAACGGCGTCCGAAAGAGATTTTTGCTGTCCAGCGGCAGCAGCAGAGTTCATAAGACCGGAAAAACACTCAGCCAGGGAAGGAAACTGTGCCGCGACACCGCTCATAGACCAGTCGCCGTCCAGATGTATTTTTACTATTTCGCCAGTTTCGGTACTCATTGTAACCCCGCACACATTTAGATAAGCTCAAGATTCCTCATCGATAGAAACAGCTGTCCTTGCCGCTTTCCCGTTGTTCCTGTTTTACAGCCTGAACTGTCCGACCAGTTGTTTCAACTCTTCCGCCTGACGAGAAACATCATTGGCGGCGACTGCGGTTTCATGCAGCGCGTGGTCGTTCTGCTGCGCCAGATCATTGAGATTCATGACGTTGCTGCTGATCTCCCGGGTGGTGGCGGTCTGTTCTTCGGCAGCGGTGGCGATCTGGCTGATCTGCTCGGTTACGTCGTTGATGATGTCGAGAATTTCCTGCAGCGAACGGCCGGATTCGGAGGCATGGCTGGTCCCCTGTTCAACCTGGGAAACGCTCTGCTCCATGGAGGTGACCGCATCTTTGGTCTCTTTCTGGATGGCCTTGATCATTTCCCCGATCTCTTTGGTGGCACGGGTGGTCCGTTCGGCGAGAGCACGGACTTCGTCGGCAACCACGGCAAATCCGCGCCCCTGCTCACCGGCACGGGCCGCTTCAATAGCGGCATTCAGAGCCAGCAGATTGGTCTGGTCGGCAATGTCTTCGATAGTGCCGATGATGGCGCCGATCTGTTCAGAGCGAACGCCGAGGGCGTCTACGGTGGTGGCGGCATTTTGAACCCGCTCGGCAATACTGTTCATGACAGCGATTGATTGGCCGACAACGGCCGCGCCCTGGTTGGCTTTCTGGGTGGCGCCGCCGGCGTTGGTGGCAGCCTGGTGACAGTTGTTGGCAATGTCACCCGAGGTGGCCGACATCTCTTCACCGGCGGTTGCCAGCGAGGTGGATTGTGAGGATAGCTGGGCAATGCTTTCAGTCATCTGTTTTGTCGTCATCTGCAGTTCAAGGGAGGATGATGCCAGTTGCAGCGAACTGCCGGAGACTTGGCCGATGATGCCGTGCAGTTTGCCGATGAAGGTATTAAACCATTCACTCAGTTCGCCGATCTCGTTCTTGCCGTGGATCGGCAGACGACGGGTCAGGTCCCCTTCACCCTGGGCGATGTCCCTGATGGTATCAACCACCGCCTTGATCGGGCCGGTAACGGTGCGCGACACCAGCCAGGCGAGCAGGATGCTGAGCGCCAGGATACCCAGCAGGGCACCCCCGATGCCTATCTGGATCTTGCGGACAGCAGCGGTGACATCATCGACGTAGATGCCGGTGCCTACCACCCAGCCCCAGGGCTGGTACAGTTCAACGTAGGATAGTTTGGGTACCGGCTGGGCACTGCCCGGCTTGGACCAGGCATAATCAACAAAACCTTTCCCTGCATCACGGCAGACCTTGGCCATCTCTACAAAAAGTGCCTTGCCGTTGGGATCCTTGTTATCGCTCAGATCCTTGCCGTTCAGTTCCGGCTTGATCGGGTGCATGACCATTTTCGGGCCAAGATCGTTGATCCAGAGATAATTGGCTCCATCATATCGCATGGCAGCGATCCGCTCGGCAGCCTGCTTCTGAGCCTCTTCTTTCGTGAGAGTTCCGGCATCAACCTGTTTCTGATAGGAAGCCATCAGGCTGGTCGCTTCCTGCACCAGATAGCTGACGGTCGCCTGTTTTTCTTCCATGATCAGCCCGCGGATAAACGGCATCAGCACAAACATGGTCACCAACGACAACACCACCCATGTCAGAACCGACAGGCTCATGATTTTAGTAAAAATCCCCCAGTCCTTGTACGCCTTCAGTTTCATAATTCCCCCTCGTAATCACCTTCGCTCTCGATCTGCGCAGCGATAGATTTGTGCCAGTCAGAGAGCAGAGAGCGTGCCAGAGAGGAGCACCATTAATTTACTTGTAAATACGGATAGTTGGGATTTAAGTTACAGGGAGAGGCCTACGACATAAATTGCCGGATTTAAGCGCAGTGTAGAGGTTATATTCGATTTATCAGTGGGTTATAGAGGGTGCCATACATTGCAGCAGCAACTTTTGTCGCAGGGGTTGTACCGTCAGTCATAATACCGACCGCGAAAGACGCTTGTTAAGCGCCTGACGGGATATCCCCAGATAGGCGGCGGCCAGGCGTTGATTATTGTCAGCCAGACGCAGCGCCTCAGCAATCAGAAGATCCTCGGCCCCTTTGAGGGTCGGGAACTTTTCACCAAAGGGGCAGACCGGACAGTTGCTGACGACCGGGACAGCAGATACCGGGATCCGCAGATCCGTGCCGATCGCCGCCACAATCGGCTCCAGCGACAGGATACGACTCACCGAGCGGGCAACAGCGTCATGGATGATCGACTCCATCTCACGGATATTGCCGGGGAAACGGTAGGCTGCCAGATAGCAGTTCAGTTCTGCCGGGGCGACCGGAGTCGGTTTGCCGAGCAGGGCAGCCGACTTCTCCAGAAAATGCGCCGTCAGCAGCGGGAGATCCTCGGGTCGGTCGCGTAGCGGTGGCAGTTCCACGCGGTGGCTGCAGAGCCGGTAATAGAGATCGGGACGGAATGTGCCGCTCTCCATCTTGGACTTCAGATCGGCATGGGTGGCAGCCACGATCCGGGCGGAACTTCTCTGGACCTTGTCGGAACCGAGCGGCAGGTATTCGCCCTCCTGCAGCAGACGCAACAGTTTCACCTGCGATCCGGGTGACAGATCACCGATTTCATCAAGAAAGAGCGTGCCGCCCGCCGCCTGGCGAATCAGACCTTCTCGGGCCCGGTCAGCCCCGGTGTAAGCCCCGCGCTGATGCCCGAAGAGGGTGTCGCTGAACATGGCGTCATCGAGTCCGGCCAGATTTATCGCCACGTATGGACCGCCGATCCCGCTCAGGGTGTGAACCGCCCGGGCGACCAGTTCCTTTCCGGTGCCGGTCTCACCGCTGATCAACACCGGCTGCCGAGACGGGGCGACCGACTCCAGGTACAGGAAGATAGCGCGCATCCGCGATGACGTAGTTATGATGCTGCCGAAAGCAGTCTCGTCCCCCAGCGTACCGTCCGACAGGTGGCGACGCAGGCGTTCCAGTTCACATTTTATCCGGGCCCGTTCGAGAGAACGTTCCAGCGTAATCTGCAACTCTTCAAAATTCACGATCGGTTTGGACAGATAATCCCAGGCCCCCAAACGCATGGCCCGCACCGCCTCATCTACCGCCCCGACGCCGGAAACAACCACGATCGGCATAAATTCCGTTTCTGCGGTTATCGCTTCGACCAGCGCAAAACCGTCCATCACCGGCATCCGCAGATCGGTCATGACAATGTCCGGGTGCCGGCTGCGGAACAGCTCCAGCGCGATCCGGCCGTTTTCAGCCTCCAGCACCCGGTACCCCATGTCGTCGAGGTAGGCCGTCAGGGACTCCCTGACGTACTGTTCATCTTCAACCACCAGAATGGTTGGTTGTGTTGCCGTAAAGGTATTCATAGTGGGCTGCAACTTCTTTCCTTGATTTTTTATAAGAACGTCTCAATCACTGCAGCATGAACGTTTCGTATTCCAGCCTGCTCAGATCACGATCAAGAACAAACAGTCCACACATGATGGTTATGCAGAGCGACACGGCAAAACCATACCCGTAATAGAACGGTCCCAGCATGATGGATAAAAGGCTGAGCAAAAAGTTCAGGGTTGTGAACAGCATCGTCAGGGAGAGTGCCCGCCGACGCCGGTCCAGATAGAAATAGATGTTGAGAATGCCCAGTAATACGACCTGAAAGCCGGCTCCGGCAACATCGATATAGAGCAGCGGCAAAAACACAGTGGGAATGCCCAGCATATGAAGCAGGGTGCGACCCAAAATAAAAACGACAATAGTGGCAATCGCCTGAATCTTGATAATATCATAGATTCCCTCGCGCGCCATGCGTACCATCTCATCCTTCATCTCCTGAATATATGAAAGCGAGCCCCCCTCACGTACTGCATCATAGAAACGGTCGTAGTATTCGACAAAATCGGTCTCCATGCGCACCAGAAATACGGCCATGCCCGGCAAAATAGCCAGATATGCCATAAACACCGGTAAATCGTAAATTTCAGAGGCGTTCAGCGGGCCGATGACATTGGTGCCGGTATAGGGATGAAACCAGAATACGAACTTGTCTGCCCAGATGCCAAGATTATAAAACAGGCCGATAAACACCAGCGCCAGATGCATCCGCCCTTTACGTAGAAAATCAAACTCTATCAAGGTGCGCGATGGGTAGTTTCTGAATACGACAATCAGCATCCCCATCAGCAAAATAAACTGGCCTGTCAAAAAGGCCAGCATAAGCCCTTCAAGATGCCACATCCGTAAAAACACCGCTAAAGCCAAGGCAGAGCCATATCCGGCGGCAAAGTTCAGAAGTATGGCTTTGTATTCCTTGAGCCCAGAAAGCAGGATTGTACCGATCCAGACGCCTGAAAGCATGACAAAGGTGGTGGCAAACAGCAGCCTGAAAAATAGCGTTGTATTCGGGAACAGGAAGTATGTTAGCGGAAATGAGACCGCACCGCCGATAATCGTGACAACAAGCAGTAACCCGTTCAGGTTAGGCATCAGCCGGTAATGTTCCTTTTCGAATATCCTGTCGGCAGAATAACGGGTAAAGGCCAATTGAATCAGCCCTGTGTAGATAAGCGATAGTGCAATAAGATAGGTGATACAGACCTGAAACTGGGACACGAGTACGGCCGGTATAACTACCGGCACAGAGATGATACCGATAATAATTACGGCCAAGATGGATAGTACCCATGGGCCGGAACTGATAATCCCGGCATAGGCATAGGTCTGCAGCAGGGAAAAATATGAGTCCCGTTTGAGTAGTTTGCGCAGTTCAAAACCGATTCCGGCCATCAGAGCATCCCTTTTTGATAGTGATCACGATAGCTGTCAAACATGCGCTCCTGCGCATAGAAACGCTCTACCCGGGTAATCGCCGACTGGCGTGCCCGCCGCCACTCTTTTGGGTCATCCAGAAGGAGGAGAAGTTCCGTTGCCATTGCCTGCGGGTTGTTAATGCCGACGACCCCACCAGCAGCTCCAATGGCCTCATCTTCTTCTCCAGACCCCATAATCAGCTGTCTGCAGGCACCAACGTCGGTGGAAACAACCGGGAGTCCTGCCGCAAAAGCCTCAAGAATAACAAGTGGCAGCCCTTCGCTGACAGAGCTGAGCACGAGTACTCCGGTTTTAGGGAAAATTTCCACCGGATTCTGGAACCCCATAAAACTGACCTGATTATCCAGGGCAAGACTTTCCATAAGCGCCTTGCATTCAGCCGCGTACTCAGGATCTTCGTCCTCAGGACCGATGATCCACCCCTGAACGGTGGGGATCCGATTTGCAATGATGCGGATGGCGCGGATGAATGTTTTAATGTCTTTGATCGGAACAACCCTGCCCAGCAGCGTCAGCACCATCGGCGGTTCCTCTGGCTGGTCATTCCGCAACGGAGCATAGCGGGCGACGTTGATACCATTCGGCACGACATGAGTGCGTTCGGGCAGTGCGCCGTCGGCAATTTCCCGTTCTCTGGCACCATCGTAAAGCGATATGATTGTGCCAGAAGCGGTATAACAGAAGCGACCGATTGTCTCAAAAAAACGGATCCAAAGACCACGAAAAAAACTGATCTCTGTTGGATCCTTTTGGAGCGCATTGCGATTATCCTGTATCCAATTGCTCTGAATTAAATCGATGCGCCGTTCCTTCGTGTAAATGCCGTGCTCGGACAATACCAGAGGACGTTTGGTATTGTAATGCAACAATGACCCGAGAAAACCGGCATATCCGGTGGAAACCGTGTGGTACACCCTGGCCGGTATCAGATTACTGGCTATTTCTGCCAGCAACCAGATAGGGGCGTGCATGTTCCGGACGGTCCAAAAATAGTCCACAAAGGAAGGATCGGTACAACGTTCCTGATACAGCTCTGAAATCAGCGTCCAGGACTGCTGAGAATAAAGAAACTGCCGGTAATCGATCCCTTTGGCCGGATTCATATAAAAATCCAACTCCTTGATCGAATGATTGAGCGTATTTGGACCCGGCTGTAGAAACCAGGCATGCAGATCCCTGATTATTTTGAATGCGTCCTTATTACCTTCGTGGGCGACAATCGGAGGCTTTATCCGGGGATCCTGTAGATAATGGGCTTCCAAATGTACGAGGTTTTCAGGAAGTTCATATTTCATGCCGCCATAATCCTCACGACAGCTGCCGATGAAGACCGCGCCGAAGCGGTATTGCGGGAATCCGCGGATGATCTGATTTACCCAACTGGACACACCACCACTTACGTAGGGAAATGTCCCCTCCAGAAGCAGCATGATATCTACCTGGTCTGATTTTGGAAAATTTTCCATCCGGTTACCCCATCCAGAACTTTGCTACCGGACCAATAACCGGTTTGTACTGCAACAAAGGATCCGCTTCAAAAAATTGTCTCAACACCTTGAAATCCCTTTGACGATACGCAAGCTCTGCAAGATAGGGAATGACCCTGTCACGATGCGCTCCATGGTCCAACCCAAGGTTTATGAATTTTTGTGCCTGCAGCAGGTCGCCTTTGCGTAGATATATTTTCCCAATCAGTACCAGCAGCGAAGGATCATCAACTCCTGTGCTATGTGCCCAGGTAGCATACTGAAGTGACTGCTCGATAAAAAAATCCGACAGATCATTATTCAGCTCATTAAAGACCATCTCCCAGTAAGAGAAAGCCAGTTTCCGATATAGATGCAGCTTTTCATCCGGATCATCCGGATCATCCGACTCACGCAGGCTGTGCAGGGCTTCAGAGATTGCGCCGCCAATAACCTTCTCACGCTGGTCGTACAGCTTAAAGGCCAACAACCTGATTTCATCATCATCGTCACTGGTTGCCATCTGAAGCAGACGACTGGAGTTGGAGCCGCCTCCGTTACTGACTGCCAGCAGCGCTTTCAAACGCATACTGCGGGGGAGAGTCGGAGTGCGAAGACGCGACCATGCCCCTCCCTCTCCCATACCTGGCGCCTGACCACCTGACTCAGCCATAAAAGGAGGCAAGGAAACTGTATAGAATTCAGTACGTTCCTTGAATTGTTGGAAGTAACGGAAATATATCAGTATCACGAACAACCCGAGTACGCCAAACGCCGGAATAAAGAAGATAAAGCTGAAAATAATGATCAAGGCATACCGGCGACTGACGTCAAAGCGTCCAGGAATCATCACTGTCAGTACAACTGCAAACGATGCCGAGGCAATTGTATGGCCGACGAGGAGGAGTATCAGCAGTGTAAATGCATGGTAATGGGTGCCCAGTGACAGCAGGGCGGAATGCTCTCCCATAATTCTATATATCAGCAACTTTGTGCTACTCATGCCATATCTACCAGCAGATCGGCCAACTGATTCAACGGGTCATCAGCCGCAACCATAAAAGAGTGAGACGACACCCCCCCTTCGCCAACTTTCACCCCAAAATCTTTGCGAAACATCTCGTTCAGTCTTGCGATGTACCCCTCTACAGATGACGGCCCGGAGAAAGGCATCAGAGTGGCAAACTGGACCCCCCAACCGAGATCCCGGCGCCAGCCGTGATCCAGGCCACGTTGCTGCCGCTCAAGTGCAAGACACATATCGTGCAGCTTTGCTGTCGGCTTTATATTGACAACCACCAGGGCACTCGTTACGCCAAGCTCGCGCCGCAGTCGAACCATTTTGTACAATTCTGCGGCAAACATGGTCGGACAGTCTGGAAACACTGTCAGCAGGCTGCGGGCTTCATTGGCGGCCTCAGCATGATCGGTCGCATACGCAAGCAAAACACCCAGTATCTGGAGCGTTTCCCGATGCAGTGCAAGAAAAGGCATTTCACTGACCAGAAGGACTCCTTTCATGACTCCAGCGCTCGTACGCATCGGGGCGGCCACAAGATAGGGGCTGTTCTCGTCTATGGTAAGACGGTTGATCGTCTGGTAGGAGGCATTTCCTGTCTCAATGGCAGATCGGAGCAACAGGTCATCCGCCTGAAAAACAGCTCCGCGGCCACATTCGGCAACCGGCTTATCCTGCATGCTCCCGTTACTTTCCATCAAAAAGATTGCGGCGCTCTCAAGACTACAGTAATGCACCAGGATGGAAATCAGTGCCGAACCGGTTTCACGGTCTAGCAGACCGCCATGAGAGGCCAGTATGGTGCGCAGGTCTATCAAGGCATCCCTGAGGGTCACCGGCCTGCTGATCAGGTTCTGCTCCAGGCGGTCATGAGACAGACGCACCATGAAATAGGACCGTGACAACTGTTCGAACCGTTCGCTGGCATGGCGGCTCAACTGGTCGGAGCGCCGCAGACGTGTGCTCCATATGGTACTAAACTGGCCGCAGATCATAGTCATTAAAATGCCGCCGAGCATGAATACCGTCGGGAATTCACCTGTCAAAAACGCCATCCTGAGCATCGCCAGATAGAGCAGGCAGATTATGGCCATAGAAACCATACCGGGAGCGATACCATAACGAAGCGCTATCAGTAACGGCGCAAACAGCACCCACGGAAAATCCGTCTTTATGGAAAATGGGTCGGAGCGGTTAAAAAAATAACCAAGCGCCAGGATGGTCACCGTTATTACAAATGTCTCAAGCCATCGTTCCGCCCTCTCGGACAGATATTTATCCAACTTGAATCTCATTCTTACGGCTTCTTGGACAGATTTTCAGGCAGCACCCTGATTTCTCCCAAAAGGCGGTCTAGCACTTGTTGGGCTACGGAACTGACCGCATCACGACTCCAGCCACTCTTGCCAGCAGCGCCACTCCAGACAACCGTTCCCTCCGGCAACGCAATCAGCTGAAGGGTAAATCCGGCCACCGGCTCGCCGTCCAGGCCGACTTTGTAGCGCCACTCGTTGACAGTGCCTGTCAGCACATAACGTACTTTTTTCTGTTTCGCCAGTTCCAACGCCTCACGCTGCCGTTTTACACCACGGTCCATACCCAACTCTTCCTGTTTTGTTTCAACCGCAATCCGTTCCAGATGCTGTACGCCACGGGCATAAAGCAGTGCAGCAACAATCGACTCACACCTCTCGGCAGCATACGGTGTTTCCGTGTTATTGACAAATGGGAGCAGGGCCCAGTTTTCCTGAAAGGACACCTCTGCCCCCCTCTGGTTCAAGGTAACACAACCTGTTGCAAAAAGAGTTACAACCAGTATTAGTAACAACAGCAATCGTTTCATAACATCTCCTCCGTTAAAATCATCAACTTTTACTCAAAATAATAGCGATAAAGCAGGTCAGCACGTGTCGTGAGAGTGTTGAGGCCAAAAGAGCCACTATCTTGTGAAAAAGACACCTCAAGCTTATCTAGTCCGAATACCGGCCCGACCAAACCAAAGTCATAGTGAAATCCAATCCCTGTTGTACTGATCCAGCTTGTATCAACAGAAGCAAAGGGTTGCCATTGTCGGATGTAACTTGTGCGCCCATCCTGTCCGGCGCTTATACCGATACCCGCCTGAGCAAATGTAGCAGGGACATAGTATGATGGATCGGCAACGGCACCTGGTATCAGCGAAAGCGCCTTGCCGGTCGGTGTGCCGGTTCTGCCAAAATAATGATACCCGCCAAATGCGCGCAGATTGGTGTCGGGCCAACCACTTAAAAACCGGTGGGTCAATTCACCTTCATAGGCAAGCCCTCGTCCCAGCTCTCTCCGTTCCTGATCACGCAAATATTGCGCGGAAACGCGCAAAGACAGCATATCACGGGGTGTCAGTGCGCCCAAAAGACCAATTTTGGCTTCATCCTTACTCCCGCCGATCTTCATGTATACGCTTTCAGTTCCAGCTGATCCCGCCAAAAGAGCAAAATCCAGTGTCAATCGAGTGCTCACTCTCCAGTCACTATGTACTGACGATGATACATAGCGGGAAAGTCCATCGGTAACACCTGCGGTAAACTCGGCAGTCCCCCGTTCATGACGCATTATCAAGCCAAGTTGAACACTCTGCTCACTACTGTTATGTTCTCCAAGAATGCCGGTTTTCAGATTTTGAAGATCCGTATTTCCGACTTCAATCCGCAAAGAATAGCGGGGAGTAACCGCAAAGGTATGAGATAAACGTTGTTCCATAAATCCCACTCCGTCCTGGTCTATCAGGCTCATGCGATAACGGAAGCCGCCAGGGCGGCTACCGTAGAGAAACCGTACCTGCTGATCAAGCAAATAGTCGCGATCATTTATCTGGAAGCGTTCAAAAGCAAGAGTTTCTGCCAATGGAAACCATCCGACACGTGATGCCCCCTCAACAGCGTCCCTGTAGGGAAGCCGTTGCAACTCTTTTTGCAACAATCCCATTATCCGGGGACGATCATTTTCATCCAAAGCCAGAGACAGCTCCACCCAAAGTGGTCGTTGGGTCATACGGGCAAACTCTTTCCAGTACCAGACCCGCCCAAAATCACTCCTGCCGCTGGACATGGCCCATGCGATAACAAGCTCGCGGCTGATCGTGTCCTGCGGGGAACGCATGACCCCCTGCATCTGCCGGTCAAGCGCTTCACCCGGCTCTACCTGCATTGCCAACCCGGCATAACTGAGCAGCAGGGTACGTCGCTCAGCTGCGGATATAGCTTGCTCGGTTTTCATCCGTTTGCGCACAATATACAGCGCCCGTAACCGTTCGAGAAAAGCAGGTTCCGGCCAGCCGGACTGTTCCATAGCATCAGCATAGCCTGCCAGCCAGCTGGGATTATTACGCATTTTGCTATAGCGCGCCTGAAAGTATATCAACGCCGTGCTGTATTCGCCCAGATAGGAGTAAGCCGCAGCATACGTATCATACATATCGGGTAATGATTGTACACGCTCTTTCCAGCTTTCCAGCGTCTTTTGCAGTTCTTCTCTTTGCCCCAAATCAAGCAACAGCCAGATATACCCATCAGCCAGTGAATGATCTTGCGGCGCAAGTGCCAGTGCATGCTGATAGCTGCGTACACTCGCAATCATATCTCCGGCACCCCGATACGACTGCGCAACAAGCTGCCAATAATAGGTTGACTCCTCCATTGATTTCAGGGAAGCAGACTGTTGAGCCTTCTGTATAAGGCCAACGAGTTCCTTGTAACGCTTCTGTGCCGTTCCAATTTCGAGCAGAGTGATCAAATAGGTTCCCTTGCCCAAACGCTTCCATGCTTCCATGGCGAGACTATAAGCCTGCTCTGGATTCTTTTCGCGAGTTACCAGGATAAGGCGTTGATAATCCATATCACGACCGACACCGGAATCCACAAGCAGTCGAGCAGCTTTTTCTGCAGTACGTAAATCCTGTAGTGCCCAGGCCAGATCCCCAAAAGCCTGCCAGTATTCCTGTTCCGCAGGCAGAATTTGCTGTTTGCCGAGAGTCAAAATGGTATAAGCCGCCAAGACATCCCCAGAGCCGTAAGACAGAGAAGCCGCCCTGAGCAACTCTTTCGCCACCACACCATAACTCGCTGCTTTATCGAGTAGAGCAGTAATAGCATCCTTATGCCGACCGACCGCTTCATATAGACGGGCAAGTTGCTCAAGTACATACTTCCGGTCGGCACCACTCCGTTGCTTTTCCAGTGCCGCAATCGCCTCTTCTGGGAGACCAGACCGTTCACAAACAGCAACGTACTCCCTCAGTAGCACTGGGCTATCGTCAAACCCACGCATTTCAAACAGGAACTTAAGCCTTGCTCCGTCTCCAAGTGCCCGCGCCAATCTAAATGATTGATCAACGGCATCCTGCTGGCGAAGCTCCTTGGCAAGGAAAAACCAATGTTCAAGTGCCTTGGATGTATTGCCAGACCACTCACCGCTCTGTGCGGCCTTGCGGCGCCAGATAGGGTCATGAGGACGGGCCTCAACAGCCTTTTCTGCCAGTAGAAAAGCTTCAGCCGGGTTGCTGTTGGCAAGAAAGACATCATAACTGAGCCCATACAGTTCAGCATCAAAGGGAATTATGGGCGCCATCGGTGACGGGGGCTCTTCAGCACGGCACGTAATAGCAGCAACCAAAGGCTGTGCTGCAAGCAGAAGCACTGTTATCCAGCGCAGAGCAGATTTCATGAAGCTCCCGCCTGTGTCTTAGCTTTTTCCATGCCCAGAGCGCGCCTGACAAGACGTTGAGCCCGAGCCGGCTGCCCGGCGGCAAGGCCAACCTTTGTCAGAAAAATCAGGGTGGCCCGATCGAAATAGAGTCCATCAATGTTTCGCTCACCCGCCTCAAAAGCCTCCTTGGGCAGGTTGCCTGCCTGAAGCGTTCGCACTGCGCGAAAAAACAGCTCTCTGCGTTTTTCCAGTGTGACGGACTGTTTCATCCCATGGAAGCAGAATGCGGCTGCTTTACGATAATCCCCTGCCATTTGCGCCTTTACCGCTTCATCGTCCGGCAGTCTATTCTCCAAGGTTTCCTTTGCCGTGGTCTTTCGGTTATATTCCTGCCATGCGTCCATATCTCCGGCTTTGCGCGCATCGGCCGCAAAATCGCGCAAACGCCAGGCCGGTGGATTCGTGCCCCCCAGTTCGATAGCAGCAAACGCGACAAGTGGCTTCAGACGAAGCCACTCGGCAGCACCCGGCTTGGACAGGGCAAACATGTTTTTTAATGCCATATACCTGAGCTCGACCAGCAAGCGCTTTTGAGCGCCAGTCATCTCCGCCGGGACGCCGGAAAGCATCTCCAGAGCCCTACGGGAATTCCCGGAACGTACCAGCGAGCCGGCCACCCTGAACCGCAACTCCGTATCACCTGGATGCATGCGCAGCAGCGCCTCCCGGTAACGAATCGTAGCCGCATCATCGCTAGCGCCAAGAACCCCCAAGATTCCCTGCTCCGGATAAAGAAGAACCAGCACCAGCATAAAGGCACAGAAAATTCCGATTACATTCAGAGGGGTAGCAAAGCGTTCCCTCCTTGGTGTTTCAGGATTATCGGCAGTTGACTTCGAGCGCATGCTTTCCTTCAGGCAGTTCCGCTGCCAGCTCATTAACATTTCCGCTTGTTACGACTTTAATGCCCTGAGAGAAACGACACCCTTTGGCATTGCCAATACGGACAGTAAAGGGCGTGTAGCCATGCAGTTCAAGTTTTACACCATTGTTGCTCCGCTCAAAAGAATCCAGAAAACCTCCGGCAGTCACAAGATATGGCATACGAGGTGACGATTTCTCCAATTGCACCCACGCCTCGCCGCCGGGCAGGAGATGCAGGTAGCGGCTGTCGCCATGGTCGTTGAATCCAGCTACGTTGCTGCTCTTCTGCAGATCAGGGTACCCAAGAATGGGGGGAATACGCATTTGGCGCAGCTGACCGTTATTACGTATCAGCCAGCCGGAGCCGTCCCTAGCAACTACAGTACGATTGAAATCAAGTACCTTCTCTATGTACTCTGACGTAAAGACGGCAAACAGCCTCTGCCCAAGAGCCCAGTCATACACCTGCCTGAGGGCATTCAACGATGCTTCTTTGGTTGCGGAATAAAAATGGTAGTAGATATCAACCGGCTTGAGCCGCCGAGGAAGGTCAGTCAAACGAAATGTTTCCAACACACGCCGGTAACCGTAGAACGGGCCGGTCCAGAGGTTAGTATAGATATTCTCGTTTTGATTGGGGGCAAAAATCTGAAAATAGTCCCCTTTTGGTATGCCCAATGGGGCCACATTACTGATGCTGCGATTTGATTCGGTAATCAGTGTATCGCCGCCGTTTATATTAAGTACGCCATCTTTGTAGGTCATCCTGACGGCGTCTTCTCCCGGTACGCAGTTCCCGGTCCACTGGAAGATGCGAGCTCTTTTCCCCGGGGGCATCAAATTCCGGTTAATGTAATCCAAAGAACCAGAAATCTCCGCTTCAAGATTGAAGCTGTAGCCTGGAATTGAGACGGCGGGCCAGATCTGCATGCCTGTATCTGTCTGATCCGGTTTCCATCGAAATGGATGCGAGAATGAGTGACTGGCCCCTTCCACGTTTGAGAGCGCAAAAATGCCTCGGGCAATCTTCTCCAACGACGGTGCCTTACCCGGGTTTATACCGTTCGGAGCAAAGGAACTGGTGATCAGCGAGATGCTTGTCGGTATGCGGTAGCGTTCCAGTATATTCGTACAAAGTTCCTCAGCCGCAAACCTTCCGCCCGGCCACTCAGCGCGGCTCTCAAAACCGTCACCGTCCACGTGTGACAAGAGTAGGCGCACACCGTTCTCTGTTGTCGTATCCGGGACCGGCATGTCCGGCAAACGCAATGCATCCTTAAAAAACCGGAACGGATCCACCACCCACGCGGTCTGCTTTCCAAAAAGAGGCGCCATTACGTAGGGAGCGAGTACATAGCCACCCCACGGCGTGATCGCGGCGGCATCACTGACAACCCCGTTGCCTGACAAGAGTTGCAGCAACGACTCACCGATCGTCAGCTTCATCGGTATAAAAGTGTCCTTTTGAGGCAGCGGTTGCTGTTCAAAACCAATACGCGGATCTTTCAATATAACCTTTATCGGCGAAACAATCTTTTCCGCAGATAGTAACTCCAATCCAAGAGAAGACAAATAACCCCCATCAAGCGTCACACCGAAACGGCCCAAAAAGGCAACCGGTACCCCCTCGGAAACACGCCGCAATGTCCAGTCCCTTAGTCCCCGGTTTTCCCCGGAACGATCAGAGTATGGCCATACGAGCACGCCAGCGTAACGCCCTTCAAAGACCCCTTCCGGCAATGGTTGACTGAGATCACGCAACTCCACCGTATACCCCAGGTAATTCAATGGCATGACGGCGTAGCGCTGGAGATCGGTAAAAAAGACTTCTCCATTACCCTCGGCACCGTCATACAACCCCAGGATCGTCCGCGGCATAACTTCCACCGCTCCGATCCCCAGGCTAGTAAGATCCTTGTCTGCTACCCACGGGATGAAACCGAGTGCCTTGATTTTTTCTGCGGTCTGTCTTGCAAGATCGCGTTTTCCCGGCGGGACATAGTCTATGGCAATAACCGGTACGCCGGCGCTTTTGACCTCATTCAGCCTGGCTGTCAACCACTCCCGATCGCTGGGCGACACTTCTCCGTATTTCCCTGTAGCAGGACTGAAGTTTTGGTATAGGGATTCTGCGGCAACGGCAAAAATGAGGTCCTTAACCTTGGGGAATATCTCAAATCCGCGATTGAGAATCAGGCGTACTTCAGGATGACGTATTTTGATCGCACGAACTGTTTCTGCCAGACCGGATTCCATGACAGCCAGCCTGTTTTTATCGGTTGACAGCTGATATGAATCCAGCGTGTCGAGAAAGAAGCCCCTGTATCCTGCCTTCCACAATGGCTCAACAACTTTATCCAGAAAAAATTCGCGCCAGTCGGGATTTGAAACATCTACAACCTTTGAATTCCAGTCCTTGTTCTCGCCAACAAACCATTTCCGATTCATCTGCTTTGTGTAGCTGCGATCAGGATCTGCCTCGCCAACACTGATATAGGCAAACAGACTGCTCGGCCCTGTACCGTATACTTCCGGCGTCAGCCTGCTGTCCGGATCAACCACAACAACATCGAATGCCTTCAGCTCATTGATCGGGGGATCTGAAGCATAATACAGAGCAACACTGAATGAGCGTTGTGAAGAAGCGCCCCATGCCGTTCCGCAAACAACCAAAACCGCAATCAATATAAACAGACGAATCCGCCCTTGAATCGCCATAATACCCTCTCAATACGTCAATATCATTATAAATTTAGTAAGTACCATTTATGTTTTTCACTAGCAAGAGCCTAAATGACCTAAAACAGCTGCCACAGCCCGGCTCAGCTCATTCCGGTTGTATGGCTTTTGAATAAAGCCGCTGGCACCTAGTCCCAGCAGTTCAGCGTCAGTCCCTTCCCGGCTGAATCCGGAGCAGAACAGCACTTTCAGATCCGGGGCCTGCTCACGCAGCAGCAAAAAGGCCTCCTTGCCCCCCATCTTCGGCATACGTATGTCCAACATGACCAACACAATATCGTTCCGGTGGGCAGCAAATACCTCCTGCGCCTCTACCCCGTTTTCAGCCAGATATACCGTATAGCCCAGATTCTCGAGCAGGTCGCGGCCGACATCACGCAGAATCGCTTCATCATCAACCAGCAGAACCCCGCCTTTGCCGGTGACCACGCCTCCATGACAGGGAGAAGGGACTATGCCCTGTTCTACCATCGGGAGATAGATTTTGAACACAGAGCCGGAGCCCGGTTCACTCTGTACATACAATTCTCCCCGATGACTGCGAACAGTGCCGTACACAGCGGCTAACCCAAGGCCGGTACCCTTGCCAATCCCCTTGGTGGTAAAAAACGGTTCAAAGATATGCCCCATCACCGCTTTTGTCATACCAACCCCACTGTCGGACACCGCTATTTCAAGATAGTGACCGGGATCGAGTGAGATGTCCATGAAGCGGCAGTCAGCCTCATCCAGCGTTGTTACTGTTGTTGCATAGGCCAGCGTGCCACCATCAGGCATGGCGTCTCGGGCATTGACCCCCAGATTGAGCAGGGCATTCTGCAGTTGGGTCTGATCGCCCATTACAACCGGATCACCATCTTCTAACCGGGCTGACAGCTGTATTTGCTTATCGATCGTACGTTCCAGCAGACTCATAACGGCGGCAATGATGTCGTTGATGCGAACCGGCCTTGAAACCGCCGGGCCTTTTCGAGAGAAGTTCAGCAGTTCACGGGTCAGGTCTGCGGAACGTGTAGTGGCTTCGATGATGGTATCCACCATTTTATGGTTTCTCTCATCACTTGGCAGTCGCAGCTTCAGCAGCTCGGCAGCAGCCATGATACCGGCCAGCATATTATTGAAATCATGGGCGATGCCACCCGCCAACTGGCCGACAACATCCATCTTCTGCGACTGGTACAGCTGATTCTGGAGGCGTTTCTGTTCTGACAGGTCCATGATTGTGGCCAAAACAAATGATCGGTTGCCTATTGTCAGTATCGCGGCGGAAACAATCGTATCCAGCTCCTCGCCACTCTTTCTGCGGGCTCTTACTTCAATATTTCGAACATAGCCGTTGTCCCGTAACTGTTGCAGGTAGCGGACCCGGTCGGATTCATGCGCCCAAATGCCCAGCTCTACGGTGGTTTTACCAACCGCCTCTTCCCGTGAATAACCGAACATGTCTATAAACGACTGATTTACTTCACCAAAAATACCTTCAGGTAGCTTGGTAAGGATAACCGTTATCGGTGAATGTTCAAATACGGCCTTGAATTTTTGCGAACTTTCTTCAACCGCCTCCAGCTGAATCCGCAGCATCTCTTCAGTTGCCTGGAGTTCATCCTGGCTCTGCATATATTCATCGACCTGCGTGCGCAGCATCTCTTCGGTTGCCTGCAGTTCCTCCTGCGACTCCTGATACTGATCGATCTTGAGGCGCAGCATCTCTTCAAGGCGTCTTCGTCTGCGGATATTCAGAGTCAAAACGACAAGACCAATGACACAAAGCAGGGCAAACAGCATCCCCAGCCAAACCGCTGTCTTGTCGATGGCGAAGGTTGAAGAGGGTTTGTTGATTAAAATCGCATCGGCGGGCAGCTTGGCAGGAGTTATGCCAAACTTCTTCAGCACGGTGTAATCAAACATAGGACGAGAAAGATCACCGGTTATGACCGGCAGCTTTTCAGGGGATTCACCGCCGATAATACGTATGGCAAGCTCGGCCGCCTTCTGTCCCTGTATCCTCCCATCCATCATCAGGCCACCGACAACCCCGTTGCCCAGCTGTGCCGCATGCACTGAATACACCGGGACTGGGCTGGCACTGCTGACCAGGCTGGCGGCCTCAGACTGACTGAAGGTTCGCCCCCCTTTTTCTACCGTGTATGAAAGCATCAGCACCAGATGCTCGGCGGATAACCCCTTGAGCTTTTCAACAGCTCTCTCCAGCGGCATTTCTTCCAGAAATTCGAGTTTGATGTCCGGATATAGAGCGGCCGTTCTTTCCATTTCGCGGCGCAGGGCCAGGCCGGTATCGGTATAATCATGGATCACAACAACGTCGCGAACCAGAGGGTGTAGACGCAGAGCCAAGCCAAGCGTACCGGCAGTATCAAGCTGTTCAGCGACTCCGGTAACGGAGGATTGCCCGGCAATCATGGATGGTACGTAGCCGTTGATGCCGCAGAAGACGAGAGGGGTACCAGGTGAAATGCGCTGCCGGTATTGCGAGGCAAATTCCAGTGCGGCATTGTCCATGGCGATGATTATATCGAGGGGATGGTTCGCATATTTAGTTTCCAGCAGGTCGGCAAGCGATGAAAAGTGTTTTTTCGCAGGGAAGTTTTTGGTGTCAAGGTATTCAACTAACATTTCTGAACGCTGAAATGCCTTGGCAAATCCGGTACGCACCCCCTCCATCTCCTCTTCCGACCAATCGTAGCCAATATTGTATGAATTAAGAACAAGAATACGCGGGACGGAAACGGCGGCATGGAGGGGTGTAACAGCGAGAAAAAGCAGCGCCCCGGCCATGATGATGGCAAGTGCCACACCTGCCGGGAAAAAATGACGTCGCGAAAATCTCATAAAGACCTCATGGTCATGAAAGGAGTGATGCCGCAGGTTAAAACAACCATGCAGCTGGTCAATAAATGTGGCGGGTACTGCTCATTATTTAGTACCATATCGGTCATAACTGTGAAATCTATTTAAAACCGCATGTAAGAAGAAACGGCCATCCGGATTAAATCCGGACAGCCGTTGAGACTAAACAGCCAACCAAATGCCCTGCAGGTCTATTTCAACAACAGCTCTACTTTTGCACGTTTCCTCGTGTCAGCAAGATATTTCTGTATAGCTTCGTTGACTTTTTGCCCTTTGAGAAACTCTTCAATCTTTGTTTTTACGTCCTTGAATTCAGCCTTCTCAGCCGGTTTTTTCTCCGTCACCTTGATAATGTGGTAGCCAAACTGGGTCTCGACGACATCGCTGATCTCACCAGGCTTGAGCGCGAAGGCAGCTTTCTCAAACGCAGGCACCATCTGCCCTTTGCCGAAGAAACCGAGGTCGCCCCCCTGCGCGCTGCTGGGACACGTCGAATTACCTTTGGCCAAAGCAGCAAAATCAGCCCCACCGGCCAGCTCTTTGCGCAGCTTTATGGCCTTGTCTTGAGCCTTTTTCTTGTCGGCAGCAGAGGCCTTGGCATCAACACCGATCAGGATATGGCTGGCTTTGACGGCTTCGTCCCGTTTGAACTTTTCCGGGTTCGTATCATAGAAGGCACGGATTTCCGCCTCTGAAACCGTCGCTTTCGACACAAATGTTGTTTCAACAAAATTGGAGATTACAAGGTCGCGGCGGGTATATTCACGCAGATCCTTTTCATCCATTTCAAGATCCTTGATGGCCTTTGTAAATGCCTGCTCATCCTTGAAGCGAGCCTTCCCCTGAGCGACCTTGGCATCAACCTGCTTATCCAGATCTTTAGGCTCGTGCTTTGTAGCGGCCTGATACAGCAACTCCGCCGATATCAGCTGTTCCACGGCCTGTTTGTCGAGGGCCGACTGCTGTTCAGCCGGCACCGTCTGCCCGCGCAGCAGAACTTTTTTTGCACGGCGCAGTTCGATGGCATCGATAGCGATCCCGTTGACGCGCGCAACAGCACCCTGAAGCGGGGTAGCAGCCGCAGACGACGGAGCGGCGGTGCTCTCTTTTTTTGCTACAGGCTCGGCTGCGGCGACAAGACTTCCGCATGAAACGAGTGCAGCGACCAGAAACCCTTTAACAAACCACCCTGACGAATTGACATAACGCATCATACCAGATACTCCTTGATATAAGATTTTCGACAGTCTAGCACATTCGACCTGAGCATGAAAAGCCAAACATACTTTTGACATCTGTTGTGCTTTCAGATACATTCACCAGCAGTTTTTGTACCAATCACTTTTGTGTTGTACAACCCGACAGCAGCCAGTTCATCAGGAGGAAACGTGGAAATGAAAAAGGTTCTCGTAGTTGATGACAGCCTCTCAGTTGCCCGACAGCTCGAGAAAATAATAGCTAAATCAGGTGACTTCACCTGCATCGGACACGCAAAGAACGGCGCCGAAGCGATCAAGATGAATCATACCGAAAACCCTGAAATCATCTGCATGGACATGAACATGCCCGGCATGGATGGCCTGACAGCTCTGCGTACGCTCTCGGTCATGGATAAAGAGGTCAAGGTTGTGATGGTGACATCTCTCGGTGGGGTGGGTGACAAGTTCACCGAGGCTCTTAGGCTCGGCGCCAAAAATGTCATTTCGAAACCGTTCGAAGCCGACAACGTCCTGCGGATCCTGCGGGAGCTCTGAGCCATCAAATTATTATGTTTTAAAGGGGCGGCATATGGCTGTTAAATTTTTTGGACAATTTTTGATAGGACAGGGCATCGTCACCGGTGAAGCGTTGCTGAATGCTATAAATCTTCAGGACAAGAACAACCTTAAACTTGGCGATATGGCTGTAGCAATGGGGCTGATTATCCCGGCGGACATTCAGCGGGCCCACAACGCCCAAATGTCCAAGGATATGAAACTTGGTGATCTGCTGGTCGAGATGGGCTTTTTGACGCTCTTGCAGCTTAATGATGTCATCGCCCGTCAGAAGAGCACCCACCTGTACATCGGCGAAGCGCTGGTACAGGTGGGAGCACTGACAAGCGACGAACTCCGGAAGCACCTCGATGACTTCAAGGCCGATCAGGCCCAGTATGTGTCGAACGGCATCGAGCTCCCAATCACCTCCGCCAACAATCCGATCTGGGAAATGACCGCTGATCTTACCTATAAGATGATAACCCGTGTCCTTGACCTGCAGTTCCGACCGGGAAAATGCACCCTGGCAACAGTCATACCCCCGAACTTCATGCTGGCAGCCATGGATCTGAGCGGTGATGTCGAAGCTCGCTACCTGATCTCAGTTTCGGAGGGGTTGCAGAAGTCCATCGCCAGAGCGATCTTGAGTGAAACCTCCGTCGATGATGAACCTGAAGAAGTGCTGGAAGACACCGTCATGGAGTTTGTCAATGTCGTCTGCGGCAACGTGGCAGCCAAGGCTTCCCAGATGGGGGTCATCATAGAAATCAACCCGCCGGTCACGCTTCACCCGCCCGCGAATGGGCTGCCGATACCTGACGGTCATACTGCGCTCAGCTTCCCGATTCACATCATGGATGGTGATACGATGGAGCTGATTCTGCTGATAAGGAACTGACATACTGAAATCGTAACGTTGACGCGAAAAAGGCATCCTGCCAACAGGATGCCTTTTCTTTTGGCACAAACAAGTTGTTTCAGATGAGCCGCATTACATTCACACCTGATCCGTATACTCCCCATCCATATCCCGCACGAACAGAGGTGGCTCTATAACCGGAGCGCTGCGCCTCCCCTTGGCCAGTTCAATCATGAACATGGTTGCCGGTGATGCTGCATTGCTGTGAATCATCCGCACTCGCAACACGGACAATTTCAACTCTGCAGCGAGCGCCATGAATTCCGGCAAACGCGACGGGAGCTGGATGAAGCAGATCCTACCCGATGGTTTTACCAAATATTTGGCGACTGCCAAAAAATCAGATAATCCGGCAGTCGTTTCATGGCGTGCGCTGTCACGCCCGGCCAGCGGACTGACTTTACCACTTCCCGATTTCCGGAACGGTGGATTGGACACAACCAGATCAAAGGTTGATACAGGATATTTTTTGCGCAGATCAACGATATCTTCAGCAAGGACGGAAACCCTTCCGTCAAGGTCATTATGCTGGATATTTCGCTCGACAAGCGCGGCCATTGCTGGGTTGTTTTCCACCGCTACCACAGAGGCGGACGGGTTAATCCGCGCCAGCACCAGCGAAATGACGCCGCAGCCGGCGCCAAGATCAACGATGCTTTCACCTGTTTTAACTCCAGAGCAGAAACGTGCCAGCAGCAGGGGATCCAGTGAGAAGCGATACCCCTTCCGAGGCTGAAACAGCTGTAAATCAAGCATCTTGAGATCATCTTGCGTCAACATCGCAACCTCACCGCTCAAACACCCTTCTTTTTCTGCGTATCAGCCACTCACGGATCAGCATCCCTGCGAACAGCGCAAAGGAAGCAAACGTCAGATATTTGCCGATCTTGAAGGGGAGCGGATCGAAGCGGAACTCGACCTTATGGTTCCCGGGAGTCAGATACACGCCGCGCAGGATATGGTTGACTCGATGGATATCGGTCGGAGTGCCATCCACTGTCGACTTCCATCCACGGTAATACTTCTCGCCCAGTACCAACAGGGCGTTTGCACTATTACTGACCGACAGATCGATCTGCTCACCCTCATATCGCTTGACGAGGACATTCCCCGGTCCGGCAGTGAATGACGACCCTGGCTGAACCATCTGCAACGGAGGCGCTGTCTCCACCACTGCAAACTGACGGGGATCGAATTGTGGATTTTGTATAACGGCGAGCGCCTGTCTGGAATCTGTTACCGTAAGCACTGAAGGGACCAGCCACGCCTTCGGCATGACCTTCCGGTTCTCCAGCACTACCTCAATGCCGTCTGGAGACTGGAAAACCTGGATGTACTTCTCGCCAAACTGGGCACGCTCTTGGACATACTGCTCCGTTGAACAGACAAGGTACTTCACGTTGATTAGATCAGGCATGGCTGACATCAGGCTGAACGAATCGAGAAACTCCTGCCAGCGCTGCTGCTGCACCGGCATTGGAATATACATGACCGGCACCTTGTTGGACGAGTAGGGACCAGGCCCACCGCCGAGCGGTAGTACCCGGTACTCCTTTGGTTGACGTTTCAGAAATTCAACAACCGGAGTGGTATAATTGTTTTGGCTTTCTTTCGGAACGTCAACCAGAAACATGTACTTGGCATTGACTCGGCCGACATCAAGGACAAACAGGACAATGAGTGCATATCCGGCAAACCGGCCGAACGAACGTCCGAGACTGGCGACGATAATGGACAAATAACCGATGGCAAAGGCTGCCGCTATGGTGGTTTCTATCATCAGGTTGTTCCAGCGCGACAGGATTAACTGCCGTCCCTCCTCATAGCGGGTGGGCTGGGTCAGGTACTCTACGAACTGGCGGATAAAAAACTCTTTCCCGAAATACTCTAAACCAAGCATTGCCAACAGAACAATGGGCAATGAAATTATGCCGTACAGGTACCGGCGAAATAACCGACTTGTTCGATATTCTTCATCACGGAGAAGATCCACTCCACGAGCTGCAAGAGCGGCAACGCCGATCAACGGGATAAACAGCATCATCTTGGGTACGCGAAACCGGTCGATCCCAGGAAAGTGATCAAACAGGAGATTGTAAAACGGAGTGTACTTTCCCATCGAAAAAAGAAGGCCACCGACAATAGCGCCTATAGCAAGCCAGGTATAACGGTCCCGGCGAAAAAGGAGCGGGAGCGGCACCAGAAGCCATGGCAACAGACCAAAATAGCTTATTGTCTGCGTGAAAACCATTCTCCCCCAATAATAGGTATCTATGTTTGTGGGGTTTCCTCCCGCTTCTTGCCGCGAAAAGCCGAAGAAACCGGGGATAACAAACCCGGCTAACTCTTCCGGAGGCAGTGACCACTGCATGGCTTCATCACGATTCAGCCCCCCCTTCCCCTGGTTGGCACCGCTCATTGAGCCACGATTGGTTTCTTTCGACCAATTAGCCAGAGGGAAAAGATCGATAGCCACGGTAGAAAGAAAAAAACAGAGCACAACCAGGTTGAGCCCGACCAGACGGAGCGAGCGCCCCTTTTCCCGTTCAGTAATCACAATGCCGATCAGACGGCAGATGCTATAAACACCTACACAGAGACAGGTGTAGAAGGCGATCTGCCAGTGAGTGTAAAAGAACTGCAGCGCCAGCACAAAACCAGTGGACATGAACCAGACGGTTCGACGGGTCTGAAATCCACGTTCAAGCAGGTAGAATGCCCACGGGGCTATGCAGATGGTGGCAATTTTGAGAACGTGACCGGCATTGATGAGCGAGGCCATTTCCGGTGCAAAGGCGAAAACCATCCCTCCAAGCAGTGACGCCAGCAGGCTCGCCCCGATAGTGCGGCAGAGCATAAAGACGCCGGCGCCCCCGACAAAGAAGTGCAGGACAATGAACCAGCCGACACTGGCCGGCGGCTTGATGAAATAATAGAGCAGACCTTGCCAAAAAAGAAAATGGCTGCCAAGTCCGCCCCCTTCAAGTGTGTTGCCGCTGTTGTTGTAGATGTCCCAATCGGCTGTTAACTTAAGAGAGAAAATATCGGCGAGAGACTGATTTGAGAGACGGATTACTGACCAATAGTACTCGTTGATAATGTCCGGAGCCCGGATGATCTTGTCCGTAAAGAGGATCCTGCCATAACAGAGAATACAAAGGGCTAGCAGCACCGCCAGCAGGATAAGGTTTTTCTTTCGGTCCGTCATTGCTTACCTCGTACATGGTTATAAACCGCCAAAGTTTCACAAGCAGCCGTTTCCCAAGAGAAATGCTCTGCTCTGTTCCGCCCCGCTTCCCGCATTTCTTCCGCCAGCTGTGGGTCAGCCAGTACCCGCCGTATGGCGAGAGCAACAACATCAACATCGGTTGGAGAAACAGCTATTCCAGCGTTACCAACCACCTCCGGTAAAGACGTCGTATTGGAAGTTATGACGGGAACTCCGCACGCCATGGCCTCCAGCGGCGGAAGCCCGAAGCCTTCAAATAACGACAGATACAAGAAGACCCTTGCTCTGTCATATATAAAAGGGAGTTCTTCGTCCGGAACAAAGCCGGTAAAGATGATATCAGACTCAAGACCCAACTCCATGATGCTGTTAAACAGCTGTTCATAGAGCCATCCCATTCGGCCAACAATAACAAGTTTGAGATCAAACTGACCGCCGTATTTCAACCGGTAAAAGGCCTGAATCAGGGTATCGAGATTCTTGCGTGGCTGAATTGTCCCGACATAAAGCAGATACTCAGACGGAAGTCCATATTTTCGGCAAACAGCATCGCCATCGGCAACGTCCCTCGGCTTGGTCATGCGAGGGTCAAAACCGAGCATTATGGCCTTCACTTTTTCCGGAAGGGAGCCAAAGTCCTCCAGTATTTCCTGCCGGGCATGCTCTGAATCGGTAATGATAAAGGAGCTGCGTCGCGCAGCAATCGGGATCTGCAGGCGCCAGTACAGTTGGGCGGCAAACTTCTCCGTTTCCGGGTGTTTCAGTGGAATCAGATCATGGAGGGTAACGACCACCGGGCATGGCGAAAAATACGGAATAGCACTTTTCGGGCAGTGCAGGAGGTCAACCCGCTCTCTCATGCAGGCAAGCGGCAGCAGTACATGTTCACGCCAAAGCCTAGCCAACGGGTTTTTTCCAGACAGCACCAGCTCCTTCGCGGCAGGAAAGCGCCCTATATGCACCGGATCGTTGTAGAACACGATATATTCATTGTCGGGGTCAATCCGCAACAGCGCATCAATCAGACCCAGCACGTAAGTTCGTGGGCCACCCTGTGTTGAGATAGTCGATGCATCGATAGCTATTCGCATGGATCAGTTTTCTCCCTGATGCTCTTTAAATTTAGGGTGCAGACGAATAAGAGTATGAAGCCCCAACTGCCTCAGCAGATTTTTGGTAATGTTCATCCCCGCCTTGATCACAAACCAGCTGCCGGCACGCCAGCGGGGATACCCTGCGGCAACGGTAACGGTAAAGACTTCACGCCGCGCCTCAAGAAAACGTGCGTCGCTGGCTCCGCCGTAACGCATGTTTGCCAGCACCCGTTCAAGATAGCAGAATCGACACCCCGCCCGGTAGAGACGCAGTACCAGATCATAGTCCATGGCAACCTTAAGCCCTGTATCGAACAGCCCAACCCGTTCGTACACCTGTCGGCGGACAAAAGTCGCCGGATGATTGACCGGCATGTCGTGCCATACCCGTTCATTCACAGGAGCAGGTTTCAATCGATACAGCGGGGTATCACCCTGAAAACGGATCATGTCTCCATGGACCACGTCACATGCGGGATCTGCGGTAAAGACGGCAGCAACAGCGCCAAGCGCCCCGACTGCATAGGTGTCATCGGAGTTGAGGATACCGATGACATCCCCTGTAGCCAGCCTGAGTCCCTTATTGAAAGCATCCGATATGCCGTTGTCCGGTTCTGAGATCCAGCGGATGCGGGCATCCTTTGCGGCAAAACCTTTGAGAATATCCAACGTGCCATCCGTTGATCCACCATCGATAACAATGTACTCGAAATCAGAATATTCCTGGGAAACAACACTTTGCATGGTTTCAGCCAGGAATTTTCTGCTGTTGTACGTGACCGTAATAATAGAAAAGGTCATCAGGCGGCACCGCTGGCTTTTTTGTAAACTGCCATGGTTTTGAGCGCGGCAGCGTCCCAATTAAACAGTTTTACTCGCTCGAGCCCGCTCTCTCGCATGCGGGCTAACCTTCCATCATCGTTCCATACGGACCAGATCGCTTCTGCGATAGAGTCGCGATCAAGCGGGTCAAAGAGTATTCCTGCAGCGCCAACGACCTCGGGCAATGAAGCGGCATTAGCACATACGACCGGACAACCGCACGCCATCGCCTCAACCAGCGGAATGCCGAACCCCTCGAACAGCGACGGGAATACCATCAGACGGGCGCAGTTATACAGGAACGGCAGATCGGATGAAGGCAGATAGCCGAGTATTTTGACTTGGTTGGCAAGGCCGAGACGGCTGATTTTATCATTGATTCCGGCGTGAGCCTGCATCGCTATACCGGTAAGGACGAGTGCCCCGTCAAACCGATACCTGTCGCGCAGCAACCTGACCGCTTCGAGCAGGCGTATGTGATTTTTGTGAGGCCATGTAGCAGCCGGATAAAACAGAAATGGCCTGTTGAGAGCGTATTTTCTGCGGATTTCTGCCAACAATCCAGCGTCATCCACGGGTCGATACTCACTTCCATAGCCGGTATAGATTACCTCTATCTTCTCATGGTCTATGCCGTATCTATTGATCAGACATTCCTTGGTAAAGGCGGCACTGACAATGATCCGCGTCGCGCGTTCCGCCGAAGCCCGGTAGAGACGCTGACGCTTGAGCAGCTCTGCACGGCTGAAGAACGCCGGGAAGAATTCGTGCTGCATATCCCAGAATGTCAATACTGAAGGGGTCTTTATGCCGGGAGGGGTAAGCACGGTAAAGGGGTGGTGAATAACGTCCACCTTCACCGAATTCATCCGGTTGGCAAGAATATCCAGGTTGAGTACGTTACGGACAACACCACGCAGAAACCAGGCAGGAGACGGCTTGGCATAATTTATATATTCCATGCGAAAAGCCGGGTTGACGAGTGGAAGCTCTCCGGCAAACCGTTTATCGCAGAGGAGCAGATAGTCGTTATCGTGGTCATGAGACTGCAAGCGATCGAGAAGGTTTCTGAAGTATGTTTCCATCCCCCCCATAAGGCCAGGTCGAAAGCTGGTGGCATTTAATCCAACGCGCATCTGTCAATCCACCAGGCCCTTGTCTGAATGAAGCAGCATCTCATGGTCAATCATGGCCGTGACTATCTCGCCAAATGACTTTGTCCTGCCCCAGCCAAGCCGGGAGATGATTTTTGCCGGATTTCCACAGAGATCTACCTTTTCTGTTGGCCGGAAGAATTTGGGCTCAACGGTGACATACCGATTGTAATCAAGCCCAAGACGTGAAAAAGCGGTGTCGACAAACTCACGAACGGTTCTGGTTTCTCCCGTCGCCACAACGTAATCGTCCGGCGACCCGGCTTGAAGCATGAGCCACATGGCATCGACATAGTCCGGAGCATACCCCCAATCGCGCCGTGCATCCAGATTGCCAAGAGTAAGACCTTCCTGCATGCCGAGTTTTATTTTGACAGCCGAGGAGACAATTTTTCTGGTAACGAATTCGTAGCCGCGACGGGGAGATTCATGGTTGTAGAGAATACCGGAACAGGCAAACATCCCGTACTGTTCTCGATAGTTCTTCACCAGATGGTAACTGGCAACCTTGGAGATACCGTAAACCGAACGGGGGTTAAAGGGTGTCGATTCGTCCTGGGGCGCAAAGGCAACCGTGCCGAACATCTCACTCGTCCCGGCAAAGTAGACCCTGCAGGCCGGGGCGAATTCCTTAATGGAGGCCAACAGGTAATGGGTGCTGTTGACGTTGTTGTTGATGATGGATATTTCGTCTTCAAAGGAATAGCTGACAAAACTTGAGGCAGCAAGGTGGTAACACTCGTCAGGGACGATGTCCTTGACGATTTTTATCAGAGAGAGAACGTTGTCAAGCGAAGCCACGTGCAGGTGAATTTTACCGAGCAGACGCCCCAGATTTCTCAGTTTGTGTTCGGTATCCTCAATGGCAATGCGCCGGACGAGGCCATGTACTTCATACCCCTTTTCAAGGAGAAGTTCCGCCAGATAGGATCCATCCTGGCCGGCAATACCGGTGATAAGAGCTTTTTTCATAATTCCTCACTTCACTCTCTGCCGGGGAGGCAGTAAAATGGTGCCGAAAACCGGTTTTTCAGAAAAGATACCGTTCTCGAATGTTTCGAAATTTCATCGATCCCGCCAAAATGGCTCGAGACAAAGGTTCAACGTTTCCTGTCAGACCTTACAGGATAGAACTTCACTCATTGCCCCGTCACTACTGAGGCGATCGCCTCTTCCATCAGATGTGAAAAAACGGTACGGGAGTAGCTTCCCCTGGCGAATCGCCGTGCAATTTCCGCCGTACTTCGCCATGCATCATGACTCTCCGAAGCGATCGACAGTACAGCCTTTTCGATCGTTTCAACGGTACATTCAGCGAGTAGTATCCCACCTTGAGTCGGCAGAGATATACCACAATTATTACTGATGATCGGTACCATTCCGGCCTGCATGCAGGTGATTGCCGCCGTCGAAATCCCCTCACTGCACGAGGGACTGACAAACGCCCGTACCCGTGAGACTATTTCCAAGAATCGCTTGTCCGAGGGAAACAGAAACCCGTGACTTCTTATGTTGGGTGTCTTGAAAAGCTCTGTCCGGTAGGTTGATACGAAATCGCGCTCCTTCAGATAAGGGCCCACCACATGCAGCGTCAACTCCGGGTGACGGGTAAAAGCCTCCAGCACCAGATCCAGTCCCTTGTGAACGGCCCCTCCCCCATTAAACCAGAGAAATTCAGACGGCCGGGCATTGAGCGGCGTATTCTCCAAGGCTGCCGGAAGCCAAGCGCCGGTAGCGACAACCTGCCGCATCTTCATCTGGACATTCCCGGGAAAGGACGCTGCAGTCACATCGTTACCTATCAAGGTGATCAGATCAGCCCGTGCCATATTTTCCTCAAGCATCGGCAGGTCACCAGCAGCCACAACCCTGCGGGCGCCGATGGAGACTCCTCTGCGTTGCCGGAGATCATTGAGCCGTTCCTGTTCTGCCCGATTGGAGAATTCAGGGTTGCTCCCGGTCATATGGAAGATACTCTTTGTTCTTTCGCAACTGTATCGGACCAAGTTTCGATGAATGTCAAACACCACATCATACGGTGCGGCAGGCAGAAATGACGTATCATCCCACGCGATAAGGTCAACAGCATAACCTAGCCGATTGAAAATCCGGACGATCTCGGAACTTTCCCATACGTTAGAGTGCCCGCGAAAGAAGGCCGGATCACCAACGAGTGGAAGCGGCAGGTAGCTGACCAGTGCCCTCCCTCTCGGCTTCACCTTCCCTTCCAGATAGATATTCAATATACGCCGTGGCAGATAATACTGACAGGCACGCTGTACTTTATATACGAGTTCCCCAAGTTTCACCTGCTACCGCCTTTTCAATTTAACAATAAACTGCACCGCCAGTAACGGAAAAAAGCAGCGCAGCAGGAAACCGGGAAACCGGGAGATGGACGTCCGTTTCTCGATGGAAAAGCCGCATTGTGAGATCAGTTCAGAAAATGATCCCCACGTGAAGAAACGGAGGTGGGTACGATCCATGATGCCCGTTTCCGTATAGCGGAACTCCCCGAATAATAAACGGAGACGTATGCTGTAATTGGCAACGTTCGGGACCGAGACGATGACTCTGCCGCCGGGGAAAAGGTGGTCGTTAATCCCAATCAGGAAGAGGTCAGGGCGTTTCAGATGTTCAAGAACATCCCCTAAAATTATAAGGTCATACTTCAAACCGGTTTCCGGAAGTGGGGACAGGTCCAGATCAACGCACCAGAAGGCGTCAAGTCGCTTTGCTGCAGATCTACCGGCCTCTGGGGAAATGTCGATACCATGTACCACGGCAGACTTATTTCCACGCTTGATCCATGCCCCGAGGGCACCTGATCCGCACCCGATATCCAGCACGGCCCCTTCACCAGCATAGAGCCCGGCAATCATGGGGTTCACATTTTCATAAACCCCATGCCCGGTAAAAACTGCACCGCTCGGGGTATCATCTGCCACCTGGATAATGCCACCTTCGACCATCACGAATTTCTCCCTTGGTCAACACTGCTGCCATTCCTCCAGAAAGAAAATGGAACGGCAGCACTCACGGCTACTGGAAAAAGGGCGTTAACTCGCAGCTGGAAATCACGGTCAGAAAAAGGCACCAGCCGTTTGCGCTTGTCAGGGTAATATCCTCCGACCCTCGCCCAGGCGGATTTCAGGAAACAGCACCCCGAGTGGGTCATATTCAGATCGCCGTAACAGCGGTAGTTCATGACATCGGAAGGGTGGCGAATATCGAGTTTCATCGCATCAAAACCGATAATGGATACCATTGTCTTATCGGTTTTGGCCAACTCTTTATCATCCGTAAAATGGATACTTGTGCCGCCCATCAGCTCAACATCCCGATAACGGTCAAAGAGCCTGATAACGACATCAACGACATCATGCATCAAGTAATCGTCATCGTTCAAAATCATTATCAGGTCGCTCGTAGCACTATCAATCGCCCGGTTCAGGCTGGCCGCCTGTCCTAGATTTGTTGCATTACGGAGTAACCGGTAGCGGTGATGTTCTCTTCCATCCACCGCCCTGATCAGCCGTTCAAGAATTTCGCCACTCTCGTCAAGGGAACAGTCGTCGATAAAAACAACCTCATCAGGCATGCAGGTCTGACTCGTGATGCTCTTGAGCGTGGTCTCCAAAAAGCGAGCGTGTCCAAAGCAGGGGACAACAACTGTCAGAGACCTTTTTCTGCACTTGTCCGGGTACGAAGCCTCACCAGAACCAGCACGGTCAAGAAACCTGCGAATTTTTTCCTGCGAGATATCCGGCATACCTGCCAGCCTCCCTATCTTTCTCATCAATGACATTCGGTCACTCCCTGCTTGATCCGTCCCCACGTATCAAGCGGATAGCCGCAGGAAACAGGAAAAGGGCGCTGGTCTGCATATAAAACACCGGTCGGGTCTTGCTGCTAAGCGCATTGACAATATAGCTGCCGGTAATCAAGGCGCACAGTGTGGCATAAGCCGCACCTATCGGCCCGAATCGCGGAATAAGAATCAGGTTAAGTACAATATTTATCACGGCCCCCACTATTGACGAATAGAGAGAAAACCGCATCAGATTTTCCGCAGCAATCCAGTATTCACGGGCATGGCCTATCATCACGAAGATTCCTGACAGTACATATACTGCCAGCAGAGGCCCAGCCCCGTAGTAGGCCGTACCGTAAATAAGTTCTATCAGCCAGCTTGATGCAATGAACAGTGGTACGACAAAAAGGGCGGAAAAAAGAGCCATGGCGTCAAACACCTTCTGCATTACCCTGCCGTAAATCTTGGCCCCTTTCTCCTTCGATGTAACTATCGTTGAGAAAAGTGACTGCAGTATAAGACCTGGAAAAACGTACCAGAATTCGGCCACTCTCACGGCCGCGGAATAAAGACCGACCGCCTTTTCTCCCAGCATATTTCCCAGCATTATCTGATCAATCCTGTTGTAGAGCATCACCATAAGTCCGGCGAATATCAGCGGAGTACAGTTTTTAAGAAGCGTTCTCGCCCAAGTCACCCTGAAGCGAAGCTGAAACAACTCCCTGGTCGTTGACTGATACACAATGAGAAAGCCGACCCCTGCCAATATGATTTCTGCCAGCGAAACCCATGCAAAGGCGATAAGCGGGGCTTCAACATAAATAAGCAGACACTTTATAACGGCACAAACGACAAAGGTCGGCAGGTTTGCTTTTAATGTATTTTTCGACTGGAGCTGGGAAAGAAACCAGAAATCGAAGACATCGAACGCCTGAAATACCATCCCCGTGGCAATAATGACTACCAGGGGAATAATCTGCGGGTTTGCAGGAGTGGTCATTAATATCGCCGCGAAGGAGATGCCAAGACAGGCGATGCCGCCGCACAGTTTCAGGACAAGAGCGGTACCGAGGATTTCGTGACGTTCCTCCGGGTAGCGGACGACATCCCTGACAACGATTGAAAAAAGGCCTAAATTGGCAATAGCCAGAAACAGGGAGACAAAGGCCATTGCATAACTGAGAAGACCAAAGCGCTCGGGACCCAGATAGCGGGTCACCAAGATATTCACCAGAAATGTACCACCAACCCTGAATACCTTATCCAAGAGCATCCAGCCGGAATTACCCATCACCTTTCGAAGGGCGTCACGCCCTTCCACTCGCTTTCTGATGAAAGGTGGTAGAAATGTAAGCCATGCGGGATTTGTCGGCATCAGTTTTTTCTATCGCCTGAAGAATTTACAACAAATATTCGGCCAGAAACGACACCAGACTCCAGCAAGAGTCGAACAATCTCATCCCGCCGCTTCAGAGAGGAGACAACCAGAGCGACTTCTGCTTGACGCACCTCATCGGCTAATGCCACTACCGGCAAGCCGAAAAACTGCTCCCCTTGGCGTTCGCCATCAATAACAGCCAGCAGTTCAAGTTTCGTTTCCCGAAGTGATAAATAAGCCACTTCTGCCACTTCATCCACCCCGCAAAAAATCACCTGACGTACCCCGGATTCCTCAAGCCTCCGGAAAAGGTCCAAATAATCCTGCCGCGCCACGGTGTATAAGCTGGTGAAATAGCTCAGGTGCTGGTAAGCGAGTCGGCTTTTTTCAGCCAGCCCTTGAGGTGTAAGAAGATAGGCATAACGGTTACTGGGGAAGTTTTTGACCCGTACAAACCCCTTTGAAACCAGGTTTTTAAGATAGGAATTGACCAAGCCGACAGCGATACCAAGCCGACGGGAGAGTTCACGCTGCGAAAGCGGTTCTTCACCGCTGATTTCGGAGAGTAGCTGGAGGGAGCGGGATGAATCAAGCGGTTTTTCGGCTATATCGTTCATAATTTGAACAATAATATAAAAAGAAAGGTGAGTGCAAGCAAATTGTTCATACTGTGAACGATTATGGTTTAGAAAAACCTGATCCCGAGTAATTGTCAAGAAACCAACGGTATGCCCCGGCAATACCATCCCGCAGTTCAACGGTATGCCTCCACCCCAACCCGTGAATCCGCGAAGAATCGGCCAGTTTTCGTGGCGTGCCGTCAGGTTTATCCGTATCAAAAACGAGGGTGCCCGTAAACCCGACCACATCCTGCACCAGCAGCGCCAGATCATGAATGCTGATTTCCTGGCCGGAACCGACATTGATCAGCGCCGGGGCAATCGGATCATTCAGCAGCGCATCGTAACGGGGTTCGTCAAGGTTCATCAAAAAAACGCAGGCTGCAGCCAGATCATCGACCTGGAGAAATTCGCGCAGCGGAGTTCCGGTTCCCCATATCGTCACGAAAGCGTCACCGCGCATCTTTGCTTCATGAAACTTGCGGATCATGGCCGGGAGCACGTGCGACTTTTCAAGATCGAAGTTGTCGTTGGGGCCATAGAGATTATTCGGCATGGCGGACAGGTAGTTGGTGCTATACTGCTGATTATACGAGCGGCATTGACAGATTCCGGCGATTTTTGCGATCGCATAGGCATCATTGGTCGGCTCAAGGGGGCCGGTCAGCAGATATTCCTCTTTCATCGGTTGCGGGGCAAATTTGGGATAGATGCAGGTACTGCCGAGAAACAGAAGACGCGTGACACTGTTCATCCAGGAGTTGTGAATGATGTTGTTCTGAATCATCAGGTTTTCGTGAATGAACTCGCCCTTATAGCTGCTGTTGGCGATGATGCCCCCCACCCGTGCCGCCGCAAGAAAAACATATTCCGGACGGAATTCACTAAAAAAGGATTCGACCTGGCCCTGATTACAGAGATCCAGTTCCGTTCGCGACCGGAGCAGCAAATTACTGTACCCCGCTTCCTGAAGTGCTCTCACAATAGCCGAACCAACCATTCCGCGGTGCCCTGCAACATAAATCCTGGCATTACTCTGCATCTGTATATCGTCCTCGATTCTTAGTAGGTGCAATGACCGCGGCTGCAACAGCAGCCGATTACTACTAACCTTTAACGGAGGAGTAGCGGATAACGGTCGCTTTTTCCAGCGTGATCATCCCCCCGCCCATCATAGCGTCGATCCTCGGCATGATGACATTGATCTTCTCCTGACTGTCAACCACCTCGACAACCAGCGGCAGATCGGCAGAGAGATCCAGTAATTTCTGCGTGTGATAGACCCGATTGGCTCCGAATCCACAGACGGCGCGCAGCACCGTTGCGCCCGCAAAACCCTCGTCACGGAACAGCTCCACCAGCGCCTCATAGAGCGGCTTATGCTCGTAGCGGTCCCCCTCTCCGATGAATATCCGCATCAACACCTGTTCGCCAATCAGTTTTGTCATACAGTATCCTTACTTACGCCAGAGTTCGAACCGTTATTATTCCCAGCCATGTGAACAACAGGCAGACCGCAACACTTGCCATAATATTGGCAAAAGCCACCAGAACCTGGCCATCCTCCAGAAGCGAAAAGGTCTCGTAACTGAAGGTGGAAAACGTCGTCAGGCCACCGAGAAACCCAACCGTTAACCCGAGTCGCAGAGTATCGGGGATAACCGTACTGCGGAGGCCAAGCTCCATAATCAACCCGATCAGATATGCGCCGATGATATTGACCGCAAAGGTACCGTACGGAAAGGCCCGTCCCAGCAGAGTATAGATCCACCCCGACAGGTAATAGCGGGTAAGCCCGCCGCCGGCGCAGAACAGGGCTATCGTCGCGGCTGTCTTCATATGCAACACTCTCCACCGGGCATGAGACTAAAGATCCTCACCGGTCGTCGTCAGGACCAGCTTGCCATGTTTAACCCCTTTGACACTGATCAGTTCATTGGCAATCTGTTTTACCACCCGGACTGTCCCACGAATGACCAGCACTTCAAGACAGTTGTGGGCATCAAGGTGAACGTGCAGTGTTGAAACAATCTGATCATGATATGCATGTTGGTGGTCGGTCAGCTTATCGGCGAGATCCCGTACGTGATGGTTATAAACCAGCGTCACTGTGCCGACCGCCTCCTGATCCTCCGCTCCGCAACGCTCCTCGACCAATGAGGCACGGATAAGGTCGCGGATCGCCTCGGAGCGGTTCATATAGCTCTTTTGCTCAATCAGCTGATCGAAATTTTGCAGTAACTTTTCATCCAGCGAAATACCAAACCTGACCGTCTGTCCCAAACCCTGCCCCCTTGTACCGAATCTAACGGCCGCATAGTAGCCGAATTCATCCTAAATGTCACGATCAGGAATGTGCTTGCTTTTCCGTGTAATTTTTTTCTATTTTGTGTTACAGATCCGAACACTGCTAAAAACATTCACCCCTCTACCGCACAAGGATCGCGCACCGTCATGATATCCATCAATGCAGCCGTCACTGACTTAAAGCGACTTGATCTGCTGGCTGATAGCGATTCGCCGATCCACGCTCTCGATGCACGCGCCAAGGTACTGGTCACACTTGTATTCATTGTTTCTGTTGTTTCGTTTGACCGATACGAACTTGCCCGCTTGCTCCCGTTCTTTGTCTTCCCTACCGTCATGATTGCGCTCGCGGGTCTGCCGCCGCTCTATCTCGTCAGAAAGATCGCGTTCATATCCCCCTTCGTGCTGATGGTGGGGCTCTTCAACCCGGTTTTTGACCGGGCCGGGCTGTATCAGATCGGCCAGATGGTGATCTCCGGCGGCTGGGTATCCCTTGTCTCACTATTTGTCCGTTCTACACTCACCGTCGGGGCAGCATTCATTCTGGTGGGGACGACCGGCTTCACGGCCGTCTGCCAGGCACTTCAACGGTTGGGAACCCCGCAACTTTTCGCCGTACAACTCCTTTTCCTGCATCGCTATATATTTGTCCTCGCTGATGAAACCTGCAGGTCTTCCCGGGCCCGCGAGCTCCGTTCGTGCGGCAAAAAGGGGCTGGGCGTCGCCAGTTTCGGCTCTCTTGCGGGGCACCTGCTGCTCCGTACCTGGCAACGAGCGGAACGGATTCATACGGCCATGCTGGCACGCGGCTTCGTCGGCCTGTTCCACGCTCACCGGCAATCCCGCTTTGGTGCGGCCGAGCTCTGCTTTCTGCTCGGCTGGTCATCACTCTTTATCGCCCTGCGCACTTTTGATATTACCGCCTCTCTCGGAGCGTTATTTACAGGACTGTTTTCATGAGCCATCACATTGTCGAGGTAAAGAATCTGCAGCATGTATACCCGGATGGCACGATCGCCATCAAGGATGTTTCCTTTCGGATCACGCATGGCGAATCGGTGGCGATCATCGGCGCCAACGGAGCGGGAAAATCGACCCTCCTGCAGCATCTTAACGGCTGCCTGGAAGCAACCTCAGGGGAGATCAGGATCGGAGACACACCGCTCTCGAAGAGCACACTACCGGACATCCGCCGCACGGTCGGCATGGTATTTCAATATCCGGACGACCAGCTCTTCATGCCGACGGTATTCGAAGACGTTGCCTTTGGCCCTCTGAACCTGGGACTCTCCGGCACAGAGGTTGACCGGCGGGTGGCTGAGTCCCTCGAGCGGGTCGGAGCCGGCCACCTGCGCGACAAGCCACCCTATCACCTTTCCGGTGGCGAAAAGAAGCGGGTTGCCATCGCCACCGTGCTGGCCATGTCACCTGACATTCTGGTCATGGATGAACCGACCAGCGGGCTCGACCCGTTTGCGCGGCGACAGTTTATATCTCTATTACGGGAATTCCAGCACACAAAAATCTTCACCAGCCACGATCTCGACATGGTAATGGATCTCTGCGGGCGGACGATTATTCTGCACGAAGGGGCGATAATGGCAGATGGACCGACCGGTGAGATTTTTCTGAATGAGGCACTGCTCGCGGCGTGTCGTCTGGAGAAGCCTTTTTCCATGCAGGGCTGCCCGGTCTGCAGCAGAGCGTTGACAAAGAAAAAGCCCTGATGACGGTACCGTACAGGGCTGTAACTTGATATAAACGTGGCTCACGTACGCGTGTTGCACGGCGACGGAATATACCTGATAACGTTTGCTGCTGCCGGATACCCTGCCTGAGAATTATTTATTCCGAGGGCCAAAAAAAGAGAGGATTGCTTCATCAAGCTTTACGACGTTGCTGTTTGCCTCAGGCGGCGCACTGTTTTTCAGCTGAGAAGCTGGAACATTTTTTTCAGGCTGAGACGGCACATCAACCGGCAGTGAATTTCCCGTTTTTGACGCAGAACCAGGGGAAGGGGTGCGCGAAAAAAGTGCTGCAATCGGATCCGTTTCCGGTGCCAGCGTTGGAATTTCATAGTTTTCGATCAGCTGAGCTTTAAATGAGAATGCTTTTTCGTCGAATTCGCCTGCTTTCAGGCGGCGCATCATATCCTTGTGCTGCTCTTTCATCAACTCTTCAACAACAACTTCCAGGTTATCCATCTTCAATATATCAGAATAGCTGGTTTTTTTTGAACTGATGATCACCCCGCCTCGATAGAGCAATGTAATAATGTGTGGATTTGCCACTCCACTATCTTCGGTCTGGACGTGGAAGATCTCACCTTTGTACGTAATATTGTGATTAAACCCGAGGACCATTACAACACCTTTACCGGTTATTACCGGATGTTAGGTTACCATATCAATCAGGATACGAGTACTCTGTAAAAAATATCAGTCGCACACACCAAGAAGAAGTCTGATTTTTGCGACAGCCTCCATCGCGTCCTTTGCGTACAGATCGGCACCGATGCGATCAGCATATTCCTGGGTCACAACCGCCCCACCGACCATAGTAAAGGTGGTGATTCCGGCGCTGCGGAGTTTTTTCAGAACAGTGTCCATCTCTGACATGGTTGTTGTCATCAATGCGGAAAGTCCGACCGCATCAACCGCAAACTCTTTTGCTTTAGCGATAATGGTGGCGGCTGAAACATTCTTGCCGATATCAAAGACCTCGAAACCGTGGTTTTCAAGCAGGGTGCAGACGATGTTCTTGCCGATATCGTGGATGTCACCCTCAACGGTCGCCATCAGGATTTTTCCCAGGCTTTTGAACTTTTCACCATGCATCTCCACCTTTAATCGGGTAAAACCTGCCTGCATAGTGTCGGCAGACTGCATTACCTGCGGCAGAAAAAAGACGTTGCGGTCAAAACGCCGGCCGACCTCCTCCAGGCCGGGCATAAAACCCTTGTTGCTGATTTCCAGCGGAGCGAACCCTTCCGCCAGCGCCTGCTCCACCAGGGCAACAATGCCATCGGAATCACCGCCAATAATCGCCTGCGACAGACGCTCAAGAATCGTACCTTGATTTTCGGGACGTGGTGCCAACTGAACAGCTGCACCCTGTTGATCACGATAGGCTTCGATGTAGGCAGCCGCCTGGTGGTCCCGGTTTAGCAGAACCATCGCCGATCGCCAGGCATCCATCATCGGCTTGTCCTTGGGGTTGATGATAGCGGCATCAAGACCGGCCTCCATCGCCATAGCAAAGAACGTGGATGAGATCAGAGGGCGCTGCGGCAGACCAAAGGATATGTTGCTGACTCCCAGCACGGTTGAGAGTCCCAATTTCTGTTTGACCAGACGAATGGCGCGCAGCGATTCCGCTGCCCGCTTCTGTTCGGCACTCACCGTGAGGGTCAAACAATCAATAATGATGTCGCAATCGGGAATGCCGATTCTGCGGGCGGCGTTGCGAATGCGACGGGCAACGGCAAGTCGTCCCTCGGCGGTATCAGGGATACCCTTTTTGTCGAGAGCCAGCCCGATTATGGCCGCACCGTATTTTTTTGCCAGCGGCAATACCCGTTTGAGGCTTTTGGCTTCGCCGGACACCGAATTAATAAGTACTTTTCCATCAGCCGCTTTTAGTCCGGCTTCCAGTGCAGCAGGGTTAGAAGAGTCCAGCACCAGTGGCACGCTGACGGCAGCACTGGCACAGAATACGGCGCGCTGCATGGCTGACGGTTCATCGATACCGGGAGCGCCGACGTTGACATCCAGCACTGTCGCACCGGCCTGCACCTGTTCCAGCGCCTCACGGCGGATGTAGGCCACTTTTCCTTCCTGCAACTCCTGCGAATAGAGTTTTTTGCCGGTTGGATTGATCCGTTCACCGATAATAGCGGTGGCGGTGCCGGCACCAACCGTAGCCCAACCGGAGCGGCTGGAGAGAAGTGTTGCTCCGCTCTGCTGCGGATCAGGTGACCAGGCACGCTGTTTCAATGCCAGGCCCTGTTTCATGGCATGGATATGGGCCGGTGTCGTACCACAGCAGCCGCCGATAATCCGGACTCCCAGTGCGATCATCCGTTCATGGTAGGCAACCATTTCGTCCGGCGTGCCGGGAAAGACCGTACGGTCTCCGACCAGTTGCGGCAGGCCCGCATTAGCCTGCGAAATCAGCGGTAAACCGGTCACCCGGCGCATACGACAGAGTATGTCGTATATTCCATCAACACCAAGGCCACAATTCGAGCCGATAATATCGGCACCGGCAGCAGCCAGTGTGATGGCAGCGGCTTCGGGAGGGGTTCCCAGAACAGAGCGGCCATTATCATCAAATGTCAGCATGGCAATGACCGGAATTGTGGCAGAAACTTCACGTATTGCAATAACAGCGGCTCGGCACTCTTTGATATCAAGGAACGTCTCAAGAGTGATCAGGTCAGCACCAGCCGTGACAAGCGCCTCGGCCTGTTCTCGAAAAGCCGCCCTCATCCGGTCGAACGGTACTTCACCTAGTGGCTCGACAAATTGGCCGGTTGGCCCGATCGAAGCGCCGATATAGGCTTTGGATCCGGCTGCGGTGCGGGCTATCTCAACCGCTCGGGTATTTATCTCAACCAGACGATCTTCCAGACCATAATGAGACAGCTTGAACCTGGTTCCGCCAAAGGTGTTGGTGATAATTATATCGGCACCCGCCTGAATATAGTCGCGATGAACCGAAGCGACCACTTCCGGCATGGTCAGATTCAGCTCCTCCGGTGACTGCCCCGGTTGAAGCCCACGTTCCTGAAGCATTGTGCCCATGGCACCGTCCAGTACCAGCACCTGCTCCTGGATCGCTTCGCGAAATGGTTTCATCGTGAGACCCCTTTATGGTTGGTTATTGGCCCGGGCGAAGTGTTTTCAGGCCCCGGCGAAGGGGACTGTTCCAGAGAATAATCGGGTACAAGCGGTTCTGACAGATCGAGATGGCGCAGAATAGTCCCCGTGTTGCCGGCAACGTTTAATTTAACTTTTTGTATCGATGGAAAATTTACGGCAACGGTATTGACGACGGAATAGACCGCAAGCATTTCCGCTGCGCTGCCGGACAGCATGGCATCAGAAAACGCACGATTTAACTCAATTGTTGCCTGATCACCTTCAATCAGTACTGAGTCAACAACGGTTCCCTCCGGGATCGTTTGCTCCAATTCGCTCACCGGACCGTTGAGTAACTCGCCAAGGACGCTTTTAAGGCACGCATTGTCGTCATCACAGGGCGTTATCTTCCGCGCTTCACGCGCAAGGCGTGTTCCATCCGCAGCAAAAAAGAGCATGACAGGGTGGCTGCCTTCTGAGTTCTGTTGGGGGGGAGTGACTGACACTTCATGGCTGGAACGATATTTGTGCCAGATCATGACGCTGAAAAACAGAATGAAAACCAGAAACGGAATCAGTATGCTGATTTTGACCTTTTTTTGCCGGTGCGCTGCCATCAGACGAGTACCTCTTCTTCATCAAGACTCACCTGGAATACATCTCCAAGTTTTCCCCCCAGAAAGCGATTACCAACCCGGACAAAACCGGCCGGTATGTCGCTGACATAATAGATATGGTTGCCTTTTTCAGCAGGAGGGCGGAGCAACTTCTTCTCCGCCAGAATGGCAGCCACTGTCCGGGCTGTCTCCTCGGCTGAGTCTACCAGCGTCACACCCGGCCCCATAACATCAGCTATCATCGTCTTGAGCAGCGGATAGTGCGTACACCCGAGCACCAGTGTATCAACGGCAGATTCTTTCAATTCCTGAAGATATGTTTGGGCCGTCAACCGTGCGACCTGGTTGTCGACCCACCCTTCCTCGGCCAACGGTACAAACAGTGGGCAGGCACGGGTCAGGACCTCGGCGTCCGGTTTCAGACGCTTAATAGCTCTAGAATAGGCACTGCTGCGGATGGTGCCGGCAGTACCAATGACACCGATCCGCCCTGAACGGGTCACCTCGACCGCCCGACGGGCCCCCGGTTCTATAACACCAACAACCGGAATCGATAACGTACGCTTGAGAGTGGGCAACGCTACTGCCGAGGCGGTATTACAGGCAACAACCAGGAGCTTGATATCCCGTTTAATCAGAAAAGATGCTATTTCGACGGCATAACGGGTTACCGTTTCCGGGGACTTCGTACCATACGGGACACGTGCTGTATCACCGAAATAAAGTGTATCTTCCTGTGGGAGTGCCTGCATGATTTCGCTCAGGACCGTAAGCCCCCCCACACCGGAATCAAATATGCCGATTGATTTCCACGTCACAACGACGTCACCTCGTGTATCAGAATGTAGTTAGTAATTGTGAACTATATACTTTTAGCTATCATTCAGGCAAGCCATTTACTTCACTATATATCCTAATAGTCGTGCCGCACCATACGTGCATGATCGGTCGTTGATGATTGCATATTTTTTATATTCAAGAGCACCGGAATACAGTAGAGTCCCGGTACTGGGAGTTCATCAATTAGGGGGTGTGCATGTATTCCATGGACAATGTCGGCAGAAACACCATCGCCATGGTTCTGGCAGGCGGAAAGGGAGAACGGCTCAGCCCGCTGACTTTGCGTCGCGCCAAACCGAGTGTCGCCTTTGGCGGGAAATACAAAATCATTGATTTTGTACTAAGCAATATGTTCAATTCCGGCATCAAGAAGGTCTATATTTTGACCCAGTACCGCGCCTACTCACTGAACAAGCATATCCGCGAATCATGGGGGAAATGGACCGGCCTGGGTGAGTTCTATGTGGCAATTTCTCCCGAAACGAGTAGTGACAGCGAGGAGTGGTTCAAGGGGACTGCCGACGCCATCCTGCAGTACCTGCGTTTTGTTGAGTCCTCAGATGCCGATTACGTGGCGATCTTTGGCGGCGATCATATCTACAAAATGGACATCACCCAGATGATTAATGCACACCGGGTAAACCGTGCCGACATCACCATTGCAGCTTTGGAGGTTTCCGTTGAGGATGCCAGCCGCTTCGGAGTTCTTTCCGTCGATGACGATTCGCGGGTGACCGCCTTTAATGAAAAGCCGGCTGTTCCGGAAACCATTCCGGGGCGGAAAACCTGCTTCGCCTCCATGGGGAACTACATATTTCCCACCAAAAAACTGATCGAAGTGCTGTTGGAGGGGAAAAAACGGTATGAGGATCTTGATTTCGGGAAGCATGTTATTCCGATGATGCTGGAGAGCGGCGACAAGGTTTTTGCCTATAACTTCAATGACAATCACATCCCCGGCATGAAGACCGAAGAGCGGGGGTACTGGAAGGATGTCGGGACAATCGACTCCTACTACGAAGCCAACATGGACCTGATCAAAGTATCGCCACAGCTGAATCTGTACAATTACAAATGGCCGATCCTGACGAATCAGGGAAATCTCCCCCCCGCCAAGACCGTATTCGACGACGAAGACCGACGTGGCGTGAACATCGATTCATATGTCTGTGCCGGCTGCATCACCAGCGGCAGCACCGTCAGACGTTCTATCCTCGGCCCGCTCTGCAAGGTTAACAGCTACAGCCTGGTGGAAGAGTCGATTCTGTTTGAAAACGTCAGCGTCGGGCGGCACGTCAAGATCAAACGGGCGATCATAGACAAGGGGATGGTTATTCCCGATGGATCGACGATCGGTTACGACAGGGAGTCTGACCTGCGTAACGGCTACACCATCACCGAATCAGGCATTGTTGTTGTGCCGCGCAAGGATAAATAATTAAAATCAGAATCAAGATAGTATCTTCATTATATTGCTTTTGCTCTTATTTCAGGATCCTTCCAAGACATTCAAGCAGTTGATTATTGTCAGTACTGGAACGGACCGCAATCCGAAAAAACTGACCTGTCAACCCCATAAAACTGGCACAGTCACGGATCATAATCCGGTGAGGCAGCAGGCGATCTCTGAGTTCGCAGGAAGTCATGCCCTCCTTGATCTCCACCAGCAGATAGTTTGCGCTCGAAGGATACACCTTGAACGAAGGAAACCGCGAGAGGCTCTCAAAGAGTCTGCGCCGCTCCCTCCGGATAAAATCAAGACTCTCCTGATTATGCTGGACGTCCTGAAGTGCCGCCGCCCCGGCGGCCAGCGCCAGTGAATTAACACTCCAGGGACCTCCCATAGAACCGAGTCGTCCGGCAAGGGTTGCATTGCTGATGGCATAGCCGAGCCGCAGACCGGGGATACCAAAGAATTTTGTCATCGAACGGAGTATGATGGCATTATCGCTATGCACGATCATTCGCTTGGCCGAGGCTTCCTCGCAGAAATCCATGAACGCTTCGTCCAGAACCAGAAAAGTACCTGCTGACAGACAGAGACTGTAGATCTTTTCTATCACGCGCTGCGGATAGAGTACTCCGCTGGGATTCCCCGGATTGCAGATAAAAAGCACATCGACGCCACCAGCCAGCGCCCGTTCCAATTTGTCCGTATCGATGGAAAAGTTGCTTTCAGGCGTCAGAATAAAATGCTGCGCGTCCCAATGATGTTGATTAAGCGCCCTGACATATTCGCTGAACGAAGGGGAGATAATCAACGCTTTTTTACCGGGGAGCATGGCTGGCAGATTATAAATAAGCCCGGTTGAGCCGTTGGCAATCGTGAAGTGAGCCGGGGAAAGCGTATGGAATCTTGCGAGCGCCTGCTTCAGCTCTTCATGGCTGGTATCTGGATAATGAATCAGGCTATCGAGTGAGCAAATCAATGATTTTCGTACCATTGACGACATGCCAAGCGGATTTATGCTGGCGGAAAAATCAAGCACCTGATCGGGTGCGACGCCAAGCGTTCGGGCAACAGTGAATATATTACCGCCATGATCATATGAATGGGACACGGAATCCTCGAAAACAGAAGGCTGCGACCATACAGAGTGCGGCCATCAGCAGGGTTGAGATGTACATCAGCTTGATCATACTGCGATACGCACGTTCATCAAGAGGCTGCAGGCCATCGCCAATATACTCTTTCCATGACGAAACCCCGCTATACCTTGCAGCGCCACCCAATCGCACGTCTAAAGCACCAGCGGCAGCCGCTTCCGGGTGACCGCTGTTGGGTGAGGGGTGTTTCAGGCGATCCCGGAGCGTTATCCGGGCGGCTGCGGACGCTGAACACCCGGCCAGCGGTGCAGCCATTATCAGCAGCAGTGCTGAAAGGCGGGCCGGAATGTAGTTCAGTAGGTCATCCATCCGTGCCGATGCCCACCCGAGGTGCAGATAGCGCCGATTCCTGTAGCCAACCATCGAATCCAGCGTACTGACCGCCTTATAGGCCATCGCGGCAACCGGACCACCGATTGTCAGCCAGAGCAATGGTGCTATGATGCCATCGGACGTATTTTCGGCAACAGTTTCCACCACGGCACGCCAGATCTCCGGTTCTTCCAGCCCGTCAGTATCCCGTCCTACAATAAAAGAGAGATAGCGCCGGGCCGTCGGGAGGTCGCCTGCCCGCAGCGCAGCAGCGACATGGGCAGATTCTTTGTGCAAGGAACGGGCAGCCAGACAGGTTGAAGAGACGACAACAGCGGCGATCCAGCCGGCCAGAGGCAGCAGGTCTGTGAGCAGCTGCAGCAGGACCCAGGTGGTTCCGGCAGAACTGAGGACAACCAGAAGGAGCAGCAGTACACCTGCCAGTCGTTCGTTAAGCGCGGTACGACGTAAGTGCCGATCCAGTACGTGAATCAAACGCCCGATAGCGACCACCGGATGCGGTAGCCAGTGCGGATCTCCTATTATCAGGTCGAGCAGCAGCGCCAGAAAGATGATAGCCGGATCAGTGAGTGTCACTACCCAGCCCGCAAATTGCCAGCATACGCGGCAGGTCGAGATGTTTTTCAAACTGTTCCGCCAGTTGATCAAAGGGATCGTGCTGCGGCTGTTTCTGCGATCCGCGCCTGAGCGGCATCCCCTTCTCAAGTCGAATGCGGTTCAGGTATATTTCGCGGAAGTAGCTATTGTCAAAGAGGCCGTGCAGATACGTGCCGAAGACCCTGCCATCTTGAGATACCGCTCCGTCTTCGACTGAAACCGATGTAGAGCCGCGCCTGAAAATACGTGAAAACGGCCTGCTCCCGTTATTGAGCGTTGTCAGTCCCATATGGATTTCATAGCCGGTCATGACACCGTTACATTCAGGAGCGACCATAAACCCGCTTTCATCAAGATACGCCAGCGCCTGATGGGACTCTTTTTCCATAAAAAGAACCGTTGTGGACGGGAGAAGATCAAGTCCCTGCGCCTCTTTGATAGCTGACTCAACACCGTCTGGATCGAGCACCGCTGTCCCGAGCATCTGGAAACCACCACATATCCCGACAACATGTCCCTTAAAGTCGCGTATTGCAGCGTAAAGGCCACGTTCCATCAGGAAATACAGATCTGCTATGGTTGATTTACTGCCGGGGATGATAATGACATCCAGGCCCTGCAGCTGGTCCGGCATCTCTACATAACTGAGATGAACATCCGGTTCATTCTGCAGCGGGTCGAAATCGGTAAAGTTGGAGATTCTCGGAAGTTTGATAACCCCGATGTGTATTTTTTTAAGGCCGGACATGATGCTGACAACTTTGGAGCGCTGGCCGAGAGCGACACTGTCTTCAGCCGGCAGGCTTATATCGGCAAACCATGGGAGGACTCCCAGCACCGGCACGCCGGTACGCTGTTCGATAAAATCAATACCAGGCTTCAGAATATCGGCATCGCCACGAAATTTATTAATGATGATCCCTTTGACATAGGAACGTTCCAACGGCTCAAGCAGCTCTATCGTGCCGATGATCTGGGCAAAAACACCCCCGCGGTCGATGTCGGCCACCAGTATAACGGAACATCGTGCCATTATGGCGATCCTGATGTTGGCGATGTCGTTCTTTTTCAGGTTTATTTCCGAGATGCTTCCAGCGCCCTCAATGACGATGAATTCATACGCCTGACGAAGGCGGTCAAAACTTTCCCATATTTTTTTAAACGCGGTCGGCTTGTAGGCGTCATATTCTGATATAGACATATTACCGACCGGCCTCCCCTGCACAACAACCTGACTCCCGGTATCAGAATTCGGCTTAAGCAGGACCGGATTCATGTCGGTATGAGGATTGATACCACAGGCCTGGGCCTGCACCGCCTGGGCGCGGCCTATTTCCCCCCCCTCCGGGGTAACATACGAATTGAGTGACATATTCTGGGATTTGAACGGGGCAACGGTCACCCCTCGTTTGACCAGACAACGGCAGAAGCCGGATGTGATAATTGATTTCCCGACATCAGAGGCGGTCCCGCAAAACATGACCGCTCCCGGCTGCTGAAGCGGAGCCTGCTCTGTGACTAATTCTGTCGCAACTGCTGCCGAACCATATTTGGCAGCATATCCGCGCGGCGTTACGATACGCCCCTCAGAATCAATAAAGCTACTGGCGTTACCGACCAGTACGATACTGGTCATATCTATCTCATGGTCGAGCAGCTGCCCGAGAGTTGTCACGACAACGGTTTGCCCATCACGGTAAGCGTTGCGGACGATCCCGGCCGGCGTTTCGGGAGGACGGTGCACCAGAATAATGCTCTGTGCTTCCTGTATCTGTGTTCTACGGCTTTTGCTGCGCGGATTATAGATAGCAATTACGAAATCTGCCCGGGCAGCCGCTTCCAACCTGATTTTGATCAGATCCCACGGGGTCAGCAGATCTGACAGTGAAATCACCGCAAAATCGTGCATCAAAGGGGCACCAAGCAGCGCAGCAGCGGCCTGGACGGCGGAAATGCCAGGAATCACCTGAACGTCAAGACGAGGCAAGTCTGGATTCTGAGCCGCATCCGCCTCCACCAGCTCCAGCACCAAACCAGCCATGCCATAAATTCCGGAGTCACCACCTGAAACCAGTGCCACCGATTCTCCGGCACGCGCAAAGCTGATCGCTTCGCGGCAGCGTTGCACCTCCTGCATCATGCCGGTTGATATGACCTGCTTGCCAGCCAGCAGCGGGCGCACCAGTTCAACATAACTATCATAGCCGATGATGACATCAGAACTCGCAATAGCCTGTTTGGCGGCATCAGTCAGATGGGAGGAAGCACCGGGTCCGGTGCCGACGATATAGAGTGAAGCCATGAGTGCCTCGCAGCGGGAATAATTAAAAGAAGATACTGGCCGCGGATTTCACACACCACTCCGTGGAGAAACAAGCAGGATCGATGCTCTTCAGCATGTAGTATCAGCCGGTGTATGAAGCGTGCAGCTGTTTGACACGCGCCAGATAGTCGCGTGTTTCGCGTGGCAGATGATCGGGACGCTTGTCAACGTTGCCGGGACCCCAGTTATAGGCCGCCAGGGCGGAATCAACGTTGCCATTGTACCGCTGTAGCATGTCTTTCAGAAACCTGGTGCCACCCATGACATTTTGCTCCGGATCAAATGAATCGCTGACCCCAAGCGAACGTGCGGTAGCCGGCATAAGTTGCATCAGTCCACGGGCTCCGGCGGGTGAGACCGCCTGCGGATTAAAGTCACTCTCGGCCTTAATGACCGCTTTTATCAACCCGGCGTCAACACCATACTTCCGGGACGCCTTGGAAATAATGGGATCAAGCCAGGTTGCGGCGATGGATGGCTCGGACGTCCGTGCGACTGCAGCAGAGTCAGTTACTTCGTTCGTTAGCTCCTGAAGCTGTGACGGGGGAGATGCCGCAGGAGAAGAAGCTTGTTCCTCTCCGGCGGCAAGATTGGCGCGATACGCTTCCAAAAATGCGTTTGCAGAAGATAATTGCGGCGCAGCTGAGGGCCCACCCCCTGTCGAAGGGGAATCGCCAGCCAACGAAAGAGAACTTTGCAACATCTGCAGGGTAAGCGATTGCGCAAGCTCTCTCGCTTTACCGCTGGCACCTGAAGCGGCTGGTTCACCACTCCCAAGAGCCTTGTCGAGCTTTTCCGTAAAACCGTTACCCTGCTGGGCAAAAGCACGGTCAGGCTTCTGACGAAAGGGGGCAAGAGACCCCAGCAATGAGAGATTTTCTACTGATATCGACATTTTGGTTAATCCTCGCTGAAAGCCAGGTTCTTTTTCTTTAGTTTTTCAATCAGAGTCGTCCGTTTCAGATTCAAGAGAAGAGCCGCCTCCTTTTTATTTCCACCCGAACGGGAAAGAGCCTGTATTATGAGATTATTTTCAAACTCATCAACGGCAGAATTGAGGCAGATGCCCCCCTCAGGAAGCAGATTATCCGTCCGCAGAGCGGACGCCTGAACCGGCACTGGGCACGACAATTTCCCCGAAAGATATTTCTCAGGCAGGTCATCCGGAACGATCAGACCACTCCCTTTGAGGATAACGAGCCGCTCAACCAGATTTTCAAGTTCCCTGACATTTCCCGGCCATCCATAGTTGCAGAGAATTCCAAGCGCTTCGCGTGAAAACCCTTTAACCGCATGACGCTTATCGGTGTTGAACCGGGCCAAAAAAGTATGAATCAGAATGGGAATATCCTCTCGCCGCTCGCGAAGCGGGGGGATTGTGATCGGAATAACCGAGAGCCGGTAATACAGGTCTTCACGAAAATCGCGACTGACCACCAGTTCTTCAAGATTTTTATTGGTAGCGGCAACAATACGAACATTGACTTTTTGGGATTTCGATGCCCCGACCGGCTCAAACTCCCTGTTTTGCAATACCCGCAGCAGCTTCACCTGCAGATTGGCCTTCATATCGCCAATTTCATCCAGAAACAGTGTTCCCTTGTCAGCCATCTCGAAACGACCGATCCGGTTGGCATAGGCGCCGGTAAACGAACCCTTGACATGGCCGAACAATTCGCTTTCGAGCAGATCATCCGGAATGGCCGCACAGTTGACCGGCACGAAGTTTTTGGCATGCCTGTCACTTAGTTGATGAATAGCTCGTGCTGCAAGTTCTTTGCCGGTTCCCGATTCACCTTGTATCAGGACGGTTGCATTTGAGGCCGCTACTTTGGAAATCATTTCGAACAGTGCCCGCATCGGCGCGCTTGAGCCGATCATGGTTGCCGAGAGAAGTTGGTTTTGAACAGAGTCACCGACCGAGCGGTCGCGGTCATACTCGTACATTTTCATGGACTGATATTCGCGCGCACGCATGACAAGGCTTTCCAGCTCATCTAAATTGAGCGGCTTCGGGAGTGTGAAGACAGTATCATCGGCAGGCTTTTTAAGCTCGATCGCATTTGTTTCACCATACCCGATCAATACCATCAGCGGATTAAGCAGGGCGCTGCGCTCCGTAAAATCGGGAGCGATCGACTGCAGATATATTAGGTCTGCGATGACGATATCAACATTATTTTTTTGCAGTGTGTCAAAAAAAGGAGCGCCACTTTCTGCAGCGGCGATACTATACCCCTGATATGTCAAAAAAGCCGACACCAGATCGCGTGTTTTCATATCATTGTCTGCTATGAAAATAGTGCCGTTTTCGCGCATAACTAAACGTGCCCCCCGTAAAATAAATAACAACTCTGCAATAGTACATACATTGACACAAAAGTCAATAAAATGACTTATCAAACAGTTTTATCAAAAGCGCCAGCGGGTCATGCAATGACACTTTTTATCCGACAGTTTTTATTGTATGTTGCTTGATATAGATTGATATGCATGGTAAATTGCCGAAACGTATAAAAGTCTCGCAAGTTCGAAACAGTACGGTGAACATCCATTTTGTCCGAGGAGATCGATTGATGCAGAATGCACTGGTGCCGGTAAAGGCTGATGACAGTCACAATGAACTTATCCAGCTGGTAAGCTTCAACCTTGATCAAGAAGAGTACGGAGTAGACGTGCTCAAGGTTCGCGAAATCATCCGCATGCCTATTGTTACCCGCGTACCGAACACCCCTCATTATGTGGAGGGAGTTATCAATCTGCGCGGCAAGGTTGTTCCGATTATCTGTATGAGAAAAAAATTCGGCTTGATTGAATCTGAGAACGACAAGCAGACCAGAATAATGGTTATGGACATGGATGGCGAACTGATGGGATTTATTGTCGACGCCGTCTCGGAAGTCATAAGAATATCCGGTAGCGAGATCCAGCCATCCCCTGCGATGGTTGCCGGTGGTATTGATCAGGAATGCATTGCCGGAGTTATTAACCAGGCTGAACGGCTGCTTGTTTTACTTAATCTGGAGAAGATGTTTTCCCGTGATGAAAAGAATTTATTCACCGGAATGTAAGAAAATCTTACCTCCATTACATTTTTCAGGAGTTGTACACCATGTCCCCTATTGACTGCGAAGATCAGGAACTACTAGACGGCTTTCTTGCCGAGACGACCGAGTTACTTGAAAAGCTTGACGACGATCTCATTACTCTTGAGAAAAGTTCCGATGACACCGATCTGATGAATCGTATTTTCCGGTCGATTCACACCATTAAAGGCGCGTCAAGCTTCTTGGGCTTTGATCTGCTGGTCAAAGTCGCCCATAAGACAGAAGACGTTCTGAACCGGCTTCGCAAGGGCGAATTGGTTGTTACCCCCGAAATCATGGATGTCATCCTGGAAGCGACCGACCTTGTCAAGCTCCTGGTAAGTGACATAAAGGCGGGCGATATCCAGGAGAGGGAAACTGAAGGGACTATCAACAAACTGTTGCCGTTCCTGACGGAGGCTGCCACAGCACCTCCTAAGGCTCCAGTCCCGCCAGAAGTCACGGCCGGAGACAGCCCGGCACCGTCGCCCGCAGCTGCTTCATCCGAGCCACCTGCCGCACCGGAAGCAGTTGCTGATTCAGCACCGGCTGCACCTGCAACTACAGCCCCGGTACCTGTCCCAAAACCGGCAACGGATGCTGTTCCCAAAAAAGCTCCGGCACCCCCTAAACCGACCGATGGAAAGGGAGATGACCTCTCCGACAATACCACCGTGAGGGTCGATGTAAAACGTCTGGACGATCTGATGAATCAGGTTGGCGAACTGGTGCTCGAGCGCAACCGTATGATCCAGATCAATCAGGATCTGCAGCAGAGTGATGTGAATCGCGTCGATTTCAACGAGGAATTTGGCAAACTCACCAAACGGATGAGTTTTGTCACCTCAGAATTGCAGATGCAGGTTCTTAAAATGCGTATGATCCCGGTTGAGAAGGTATTTAAAAAATTCCCCCGTATCGTCCGCAGCATGTCCCGTGATTTGGGTAAAGAGGTTGATCTGCAGATTGTCGGAGAAGAGACCGAGTTGGATAGATCGGTTGTTGACGAAATTGGCGATCCCTTGATCCACCTGATCCGCAATGCCATGGACCACGGGCTTGAAACCCCTGATGAACGCCTGGCGGCCGGAAAGCCGCGTGGTGGTACACTCGTGCTGGCGGCCGTACACGAAGGCAATCAGATTATTATCAGCATTAAGGATGACGGCAACGGCATAGATCCCGAGCGCGTCGGGCGTAAAGCCATTGAGAAAGGGCTCATTACTGAAGAGCAGTTTACAGCCATGGGGCAGCGTGAGATTTTCGACCTGCTGTTCCTGCCAGGATTTTCAACCAAGGAAAAAGCGACAGACCTTTCGGGGCGCGGCGTTGGCATGGACGTGGTTAAAACCAACATTAAAAAGCTGAATGGGCTAATTGAAATCAAGAGCACCAAAGGGGTCGGATCCGAATTTATTCTGCGCTTGCCGCTTACACTGGCAATTATCCAGTCACTGCTGGTTGAAGTTGAGGGAGAAATCTACTCCATCCCTCTCTCATCGGTTCTTGAAACCATCCGGGTCGACCAGCGCCAGTTCCATCTGATCGGCGGGCAGGAGGTCCTGAAACTGCGTGATATAGTGTTGCCGCTTATCCGACTGCAAAAAGTTTTCAACGTCCAGCCACGGGGCGAAGCCAATGATTTTTGCTATGTCGTCGTGGTTGGTGCCGCTGAAAAAAGAATGGGGCTGGTCGTTACCCGCCTGGTTGGGCAACAGGAGGTGGCGATCAAGTCGCTCGGCAATTACCTGGCAAACATCCCCGGTATTGCCGGTTCCACCATCCTGGGAGACGGACGTGTCGCCCTGATCATTGATCCGGTGGCAATGTCAGAGGTCTGCGAATAGCACGCAACAACTGCTGCCTATAGTTATACTGTATAATAGAGCAATGTAATGACGCCCAAGGAGTGAAACGTGGCTATCAGCGATAAAGATTTTGAACAACTCCGCGATTTTATTTACAACATCTGCGGAATGTATTTCCACACCACCAAAAAGTATTTTTTGGAAAGTCGACTCACCCGCCGTATGGAAGCTACCGGGACGAAAACCTATCAGGACTATTACCTGTTGCTCAAATCTCCGCGCGGATCGGAAGAATTAAAGTTTCTGATGGATGAAATCACCACCAACGAAACCTATTTTTTCCGCAACGTGCCCCAACTTGCGGCTCTTGAGAACAAACTTCTGCCAGAGCTCGTTGAAATTAAAAACAAGATGGGATTCCGCAAGCTGCGGATCTGGAGTGCCGCCTCATCATCCGGGGAGGAAGCCTACACCATGGCGATGATCCTCCTTGAAAAGCGGTCTACCCTGTTGAAAGACTGGATCATTGAAATCGTCGGGACCGACATCAATGAAACCGTCATCGCCCAGGCAAAAGAAGGTATTTATAACGCCTATTCGGTCCGGAATATCCCTGATGTGTACAAACGCAAATATATCCGTGAGGACAACGGTAAATTTATCCTGTCCCCAGACGTTAAAAAGTTTGTCACCTTCAACAAGCTCAACCTGTATGAAGATTCCAAGATGATTTTCATGAAGAGTTTTGACTTTATCTTTTGCGCCAATGTGTTGATTTATTTTGATACCGCTTCAAAATCAAAGGTTGTCCAGCATTTTTATAACAACCTGCAGCCCTATGGCCACTTCTTTGTCGGCCAGTCGGAATCTCTGCACGGCGTCAACGACAAGTTCAAGACGGTTCACTTTCCCGGTGGGTTTGGCTACAAAAAATAGCCCGAGAGGTTTAATTATATGGATAAGAATCAGATGATGGAGCGGGCCGAAATATTGGTGGGGGCTGTTGATGATCTTCCTACGATCCCGATTGTCGCAACCAAGGTGCTGCAGCTGCTTGATGACCCTGATGTCAGCGTTGAAGAGGTCGCTGATCTGATGCTGTCTGATCAGGTCATGACCGCGCGGGTCATGAAGCTTATAAACTCTCCTGTCTACAAACCAACACAGGAGATCACGTCCCTTAAACGCGCTCTGGTATACCTCGGATTGCGTCATGTTCGCGAACTGGCGCTGACGACATCCGTTATCAATGCGTTTGACGGAACATCGGGGGCACTGGAGCTGAATGCATTCTGGGAGCATTCCTTCGGGGTCGGCATGGTATCAAAAATCATCGCTCAGAAGATCGGGTATCAGGACCTCGAAAAAGCCTATATTGCCGGGATTATACATGATCTCGGCGAAGTCTTTTTAAGCAACTTCCTGCGTGACCCCTTTTTAGAGGTACTGGAGTATATCAAGGTCCACCCGGTGAAACTTGTCGATGCCGAAGCAGAACTGCTCGGCACGACCCATTGTGAAATCGGCCTTTGCATGGCGCGAAAATGGAATTTTCCTGATGCCTACTGTGATGTGATCGCCTATCACCACAGCCCGGGCGAGGCCACGGTCGATCCGATTCTGTGCGCAATAGTCAATCTCTCGGATCTGTTCTGTACGGTTCGTGAATTAAATTATGGCGGCCGGGAATGGATCAGCTTTAATCTGAGTGAGGAAGAAGCCTGGACCATCCTTAAGAATGAGTCGCCCGCATTTGCAGAAATGGATGTTGAGCGCTTCTGTTACGAGCTGGATGATGCAATTCCCGATGTTAAGGAGCTGGTCGCATCTATTTTTTCACCATCCTGACCCTTAAAAAGCAGGATACGTGCGTTAACAAAACTAAAAGGCGAAGCCCTGATGATAATGCCGCAGCAAGCAAAAATCCGTATTCTGATCGTTGATGACTCATCTTTTATGCGCATGGCCATCCGCAGCGTCCTGTCAAAAGAGCCTACCTTTGACATTGTCGGCACCGCGGCCGATGGTATGGAAGGTGTCGAGAAAGCCATTGCCCTCAAACCTGACCTTATCACGATGGACGTCGAGATGCCCCGCATGGACGGCATTACCGCCCTGAAACAGATCATGGCCAAAGCACCTACCAAGGTCATCATGGTCTCAACCCTTACCAACGAAGGGGCCAAATCAACGTTCGAAGCGCTTGATGCCGGAGCAATTGATTATATCCCGAAAAATGTTACCGACTCGTCAGATGCCCAGAATATTTTCCGCCAAGAGCTGATGCGCAAGATAAAAGAAGCAATCGCATCGCGCATACGCCACCTACCCGGCACTGCTCCAGCATCGACACGCACAGCAACGTTCGCCGCCCCAGTGCCGCAGCGACCAACAACATCAAAGTTTCTCGGTAAAAAAATCCAGTACGTCGCCATTGGAGCCTCAACCGGTGGCCCGGTTGCACTTCAGGAAGTCCTCTCACGCATTCCGGTCAACTTCCCGTATGGTGTCATGGTCGGCATCCACATGCCGAAGGCGTTTACCGGACCGTATGCAGACCGGCTCAACGCCAAATGCTCAATGACCATTCGCGAGGCGGTTGACGGCGACATTCTCAAGCCGGGGCTCGCACTGGTTGCACCAGGCGGGATGCATACAACGCTGGTCCGGCAGGGAACTCACATTGTCGTTCGGACTCAGCCTACCAGCTCGTATCCTCAATATGTCTACATCCCCTCGGTTGACCTGATGATATCAAGCATGGCCGAAGCGACCGGCGGAGCAATGCTGGGGGTAATTCTGACCGGAATGGGTAATGATGGCTTTAAAGGGATGCAGTTACTCAAGCAGAAGGGTGGTATTACGATTGCGCAGGACGAGGCGACCTCAACCATTTACGGGATGCCGAAAGCCTGTGTTGACGGAGGAGTGGCTGATGAAGTGCTGCCGCTCGGGCAGATTGGCTTTGAGATATCGAAGTTCATGTGATCTTGTAAAAAGAGATGCGTACCAAAACAGTGAAGGGCGACCGATCAGGCCGCCCTTCACTGTTTTGTGTTTAGCGATCAGCGTACACAACCAATCCCCCACCTGAAACCTCAACCCGGCAATTTGAAAATCCGCGCCGTTTGAGGCGAAACATGATGAGCGGTGCAATCAGGGGATGAACTCCTGGCAGAATCAGCGGAAAATGGGTGTATGACATACCAAGAAGCGCATTTACTGTTGCCTTCAGTTTGACATACAGTGGTTTTCCTCCGTGTTCTCGCGTAGGAGCGCCTACTTCTGGCCGTGTCTCCGTAGTGGGATCCATACTTTTAGCTGTGCTCGCTGGTTTCATGAAAGGCCAGATCCTTCCAGCTCTCCGTGGTATTATCCAAGCGCCACTGGCTACCAGCCATATAGGTCAACTTACCTTCTCCGTCGATATAGACGTGCATGACCTCTTTCTTCTCAAACTCTTCGATAACCTTCTTTTCGCCGGTTACCCAGCGCGCCGTAACATAGCTGACCGGTTCAAAGGCGACTTTAACACTATATTCATGTTCAAGACGGTGCATAACCACCTCGAACTGCAGCAGTCCTACCGCACCGATCACCCAGTCCGACCCCATGAGCGGCTTGAACACCTGAGTAGCCCCCTCTTCTGCCAGCTGCACCAACCCTTTTTCCAGAGCCTTTGACTTCATAGGATTCAGCAGTCGAACCTTTCTGAAATGCTCCGGGGCAAAACTGGGGATACCGGTGAACTTAAGATCTTCACCGGTTGTAAAGGTATCACCGATCTTGATTGTGCCGTGGTTATGAATACCGATAATATCCCCCGGCCATGCCTCTTCCACGTTGGTACGATCCTGTGCCATGAATATTGTGGCATTCGCGATCTGGACATCACGCCCCAGACGGACATGACGCACCTTCATGCCACGGGTAAATTTTCCGGAACAAATCCGGAAGAATGCGATCCGGTCGCGGTGAGCCGGGTCCATATTTGCCTGGATCTTAAAGGTAAAGCCGCTGAAGGGTTCTTCGTAGGGAGATACCGTCCGGGTGGCGGTCTCGCGCGGTAGCGGATGCGGCGCATACTGGACAAAGGCGTCCAGCAACTGCTGCACGCCGAATGTATTGATGGCACTGCCAAAGAAAACCGGCGTCTGTCGTCCTGCCAGATACGCAGACATATCAAATGGCTGGGCCGCCCCCTCCAACAACGCTATGTCATTTCTCAGTTCATCTACCTGGCTTCCGAGTAGTTCATCGAGGCGTGGATCGTCCAGGCCATTAACCGTTACGATTTCACCGGTACCGTTATCAGCGTCTGCATCGAAAAAAGTCAGCTCTTTGGTATACAGATGATAGGTGCCCCGGAATCGTTTACCCATTCCGATCGGCCAGGTAATCGGAGCTGTCTGTATATGGAGATTTTTTTCAATATCATCCAGAAGATCGAATGGTTCCTGCCCCTCACGGTCCAGCTTATTCATAAAGGTCATGATCGGAGTGTGGCGCAGTCGACAGACCTCCAGCAGCTTCTTGGTCTGACTCTCGACACCCTTTACGGAGTCGATCACCATCAATACGGAGTCTACAGCGGTCAGAACGCGGTACGTGTCTTCTGAAAAGTCGTTGTGGCCGGGAGTATCCAGCAGGTTGATTTCACACTGGTCGTACGTAAACTTCATGACAGATGAGGTAACTGAAATGCCCCGCTGTTTTTCCAGGTCCATCCAGTCAGAAGTGGCATGACGGGCACTCTTTCGGGCACGAACTTCGCCTGCCTGCTGAATGGCACCGCCGAAAAGCAGCAGTTTCTCAGTGATTGTGGTCTTGCCGGCGTCAGGGTGACTGATAATAGCAAAGGTACGACGTTTCTCGACTTCTATTTGGTTGAACAGTTCCACGGGGTGCAACTCCTTGTAGCAATCTAAAAGGCGGGACAAGCCCGCTTGGAATCAATACAGCTTATTTTTTCAATTATGACCGGAACACCAGCCGGTCAAGGCACCACCGGCCGCCACCGGCAACCATCAGGTAGAGAGCCATACCCAGCAGGGCTATATTGTACTCGACGCCGTGTCCGCGACCGGCAACGCAGTTCATGTTAAGAAAAAAACCGTGGGCCCAGTGAATTTTATAGATAGCCACCAGCATGACCGCAGATATGCCTGCTGCTGAGAGGCGGGTCAAAAAACCGGTCAGAATACCGAAACCACCGCCGAATTCAGCGACAATAGCCAACAGCGTAAAGATAGGCGGAATCCCAAATCGTTCTTCAAAGGTCTTAAACGTCCCAGTCAATCCCTGCCCGCCAAAAAGACCCAACAGCTTCTGAGAACCGTGAGCCATAAAGATCAGCCCGAGCGGAATACGGAGCATCAAGGGAGCAAATAAAACCGACGCATCAAAATTTCCCTTAGCCATGTGTGACCTCCCCGATCTCCTCATGAAACAGTCTGTTGTTGTTACCTGCCAACACGTTATCGCAACCGCCTGGCAACACACATGACATCGTATGGATTACCTCTAAAATCACGCAGATACGTATAGTCCATCCCCGCAGCCGTACACGCATCAATCTTTGTATTCAGTTCCTGTTCACTTACTTTGGTACAGCCAGCCAGCAGAATGAGTAATAGAAAGGGGGCTATTTTCATCTGTTTTCCTCGAATATTCAGTTAACTCATGCAATCTAGATAGTTATCAGGCAAAAATGTAAAGCAGTATGGTCCGACGAGGGGCTAGATGAAGGGGGCAACCGCGTTAACCAACGTCCTGAAACAACGCACCAAATCAGTAATTATTGCATGCAAAAAATTGTCAAGATACCAGAGTCGGCACTCGAAATCAATCAATACCTCGAAAGGACAACTTGGCTCAAATGTAACGCAACAGCAGTTCTTTGTGGGAGGAAAACCTTTGGGGGTATGAATAGCCGACCGCTGTCAGCAGTCAGCACGAAGCACTCGTGCCCACTGCTGACATGAGTGTTCAGCGGCATCTCAGCCGGCGGGGCATATTCTTGACGTTCCCGAAACATCCAGCCGCATCATTCGCTGATTTAATTTCGAAAAAAGCCTACTTGCATCTATACGCTGGCGGGTATCTGGTTCAGAACAAGTCCGATGACCTTTTCCCGCGGCAGCATATCCAGCGCCTTTACGATGTCCTTGCGGGAGGTCTTATCTGCCCTGACCACAACAACTATGTCGTCAACAAGTGGAGCCAGGGCCAGGGCGTCGGAGCAGGAAAGCACCGGAGGTGAATCAAAAATAACGTACCGCTCCGGGTAACGGCTTTTCATCCTAAAAACGGCAGTTGAATCATCAATAATGGTGTAAGCTACTGGCAGTAGTGCATATTATCTGTCAGGAGGATTCACCAAATGGGTGAACAAGATATTCAGGCTGTTGGGCTCCCCTCTCGGGTTGCCGTTGATACATTTGCCGGTCGTATCCATGTTGAATGGGATCCTGACGCGGCAGTTACACCAATGGGACAACTTCCCTTCTTCATCGAATTTCTGAAGGTCAGCGGTCTTTATGATGCCTTTGTTGCCGAATGTCCGCTTCGCTATTCAAGCCCGAACGCCCCGAAGGTTCGAGATGTACTTGGTACACTTTTGTTGTCAATTCTCTCAGGACACAAGCGTTACGCCCATATCACCACCATCCGTAGCGACCGAGTGAATCCGGAGCTTTTAGGAATGAAAGAAATTGCGAGTGAGGATTCCATTCGCCGGGCTCTGGCCTCCTTGGACGAGGTCGAAGCGATTGCCTGGGCCGACAAACATCTGGCCAACAGCACCCGCCCTGTTCTTTCACTTGCACCGTGGATACTGGATACCGACAACACGGTCAAATGCCTTTACGGAAAACAGGAAGGGGCGGTCAAAAGCTACAACCCCAAGAAGCCAGGGCGACCATCCCATTCCTATCACAGCTATTTCATGGGCAATACCCGAATGGCCCTTGGTGTAGAGGTTGAAGCCGGAGACAAGCACACCGGCAAGCATGTCGCAGTCGGCCTGTGGAAGCTTCTCGACAGTATGCCGAGAGAACTCTGGCCAGATTTTATACGTGGTGACTGTGCCTTTGGCTCTGAACCGATCATGCACGAAGCAGAAGAGCGTAACCTCCACTACCTGACCAAATTGCGTCTGACTGCGAATGTTAAAAAGCTTATCAGCCGCCTGATTACAAAAGGCGAATGGGTTGATGCCGGTCAGGGTTTCAGAGGTTGTGAAAGCACTCTCAGTCTCACCGGTTGGAGCCACAGTCGCAGGGTTGTTGTTCTCAAACGACCGATCCGGGGAGAGATCCTCATAAGCGACAAGCAGCTGGAACTGGCCTTCATCGAAACCGAAGACGGTATCAGAAAGTACGAATACCAGGTTTTGGTCACCTCGCTTGACTATGAACTCCTTACTATAGCCCAGCACTACCGGGACCGGGGCGACTGTGAGAACTGTTTCGACGAACTGAAGAATCAGTGGGGCTGGGGTGGCTACACCACCCAGGATTTGCAACGCTGCCGTATCATCAGCCGACTGGTGGCGCTGGTTTACAACTGGTGGTCACTCTTCGTACGCTTGGCAAATCCCGACAAACATCACGAAGCCATTACCAGCAGACCGCTTATGCTTCACTCGGTCGGCAGACAGACAACTCATTCCGGACAGACGATTGTGACCATTACAAGTACCCATGCAAAAGCATCAGTAGTACAGACTGCAATGCGGTAACTGGCCAGCTTTTTCAAAGAACTTGCTCGTATTGCGGAGCAGTTGCCTTTGGTGGAGCGAATCAAACTGATTGCGCTGCGAGCATTCAGGAAGTTACTTTCTTTGTCACCACCACTGCCGACTCTGAAACTACTTCCAGCGACGGGGTGAAATCAAGCAACTGCCGTTTTTAGGTTGATAGTTTACATTACGAGGGTGTAGAATTTCCTCATACACCATTTTTCTAAGAGGTAATACAAAAATGAAGAAACGATACTCACTTATATTTACTATCACTGCCGCTGCTGTCCTCGTTAGCAGTATTGCCTATGCATCTAAGAAAAAGCTACAGACAAAATCAAAACCCTTGAATCAGGAGATGTCTGAGGTTGATCTGGCTGCAAATCTAATTGACGCTGATAAATTGCAAACTTCACCAAAAGAAAGCTATTCAAAGAAGCATGATGAAGATGAACTTAAAGACCTTGCCATGATAGATAAATCTAATTTTCCAGATAAAGTGATTGGCAGATGATCTACAGACAAACTGATAGGTGGTGATATTATGGCAACATGGAAATGCGAGTGCGGCTTCACCAAAGAAGGACGGTGCAAACCACAGAAGTGTGAAAAGTGTGGTGAGAAGGGTAAGTTTGTTAAAGCTGAATAGTCTGATATTAACAGCTATACGGGATGTAGAGGGGTTTCTTTTTACATTCTGTATTTATGTTTAAATAGATATGAAGGCGTAGAGTTCAAAAGAACCAAAGTTAACTCATCCACATTGTTATTCCATCTGCTGTAACCTCCCGCAGTCTATAGCGGTCTTTAGTGGACCCTTTGGTCAAGACAATAATCCTTTGGGTTTAAGATGGTAGTTTCTGCTTTTGATTTTGGTTCTACCCATAAGAACGTTTTTCGTTCTTTGAATTTGTCTACGATTCTTGCTCCGCC
>Ga0209430_1000238_pt1 | contig 65392 bp, 104 predicted proteins | sample BarGraIncub1133A_FD_184504 | JGI IMG/M metagenome (GOLD analysis project Ga0209430, IMG submission 184504) | Arctic peat soil microbial communities from Barrow, Alaska - Barrow Graham LP Incubations 11-33A (SPAdes) (version 2) | ecosystem: Environmental > Terrestrial > Soil > Wetlands > Peat... | reverse complement strand
CTAAAGCAAATATATCAGATTTAGTTGTATATGGTGATGGCGATACATTTGCTTTATTATGTAAGGCTTCAAGCAAAGAACAAGGCTGGCTAAAATCTACAAAGATATGCAATACCCAAACTGGTTGCATTGTTCAAGTTACTACACAACAGAAAAATCCAGATGGTTCTTATGTAATTGCAGAAGCTTTAACGTTTGTTCCTGGTACCCACATAGATACAGAATCAAATCCAAGAAGACTAATAGCGTATTAAAAGTATAGGCGAGGTAAGAGTTCCTCAATAAGTGAGCATTAAGAATACACAAAGTCAAGAGTATGTATTAACGCAGGGTTCTGCCTATACTGCAATTCGATATATGAAAGGTGGTGTTATTAATGGCTAAAGACAATGGTAACAACAGTAACAACGGTAAACAAATGCCCGTAAGTGGCAGAGGTGTAAGTGGTTCAGCTACAGGAGCGCCAACAGAAACTTCTGTATGGATTACTGGAAACGATCTAAGAACTGGTAAGAGTGGCAAATAGAATTTACTTAATTGTAAGTTCTTTTTTTATGCTCTTTATTTTGCAAGTGTTTGTTTATGTTTTAAATTACCGTATAGGCAAGTAAGCACTCGCTTGCAATGACACATAGCAAAGACTATGTATTTTGTCATGCTTTAAAATCCCCAGATGAAAAGGGCGAAAATCATGATTTAGAAAGGAAATACATGAATAAAAAATCAAGCGTAGAAATGCAGAAAGCCGCTAAATCTGCTGATATAGAACCAAAGTTAATAATGAATTTACAACTATTCGCCGACACAGGTGTAGAAGAATCGGAAACCACCGAACCGATTGAAAATAATGTTGACGAAGAAAACCTCTTTAATGGTGTTAGGAATAATGATGTTCCTGATTGGTTAAGAGATGATGTTGAGGAAAAAGAAGAAAAGGTTGAAGAACTCGAAGATGAAGTTGAGGAAGTTGTTGAGGATGAAGTTGAAGAACTTGAAGAAACCCCAGACGAAATCAAACAATCTGATAAAACTAATGCGGCATTCGCAGAACTTAGAAGACAAAAGAAAGAGTTTCAAAAACTAAAGCAAGAAAATGATGAATGGGCGGTTAGGAATTTTGGCGATGTTGGGGTTAAGGATTTTGATTCTTATAGGAAAATGATGGATACGCAGATTATGGACAATAAGGTCAAAGAACTTGAAGAGAAAGGCTATGATGTTAAAGCCATTCAAGATGCTATATCACTTGATCCTAATTATGCTGCAATGTTAGCCGCTGCAAAATTTATCACAAAAGGCGCAGAGATAGCAGAACCCAAAGAAGTCATTGAACCTAAGGAAGAAATTAAAGAAAAGCCTATTGATGATGAAAAATTATTAGTTGAATACACCGCTTTAGAAAAAGCATTCCCTGATCTAATCACAAAGCCAGAAGATATAAGCAATGAAGTTTGGGCTAAGTATGAGAAAGGTTACGAATTAATGGATGCTTTCAAATTAGTTAATGAAGGAAAAATCAAAGAAAAAATTACCAAAAAAGCCAAAGAAATAGCAAGACAAGAGACACTAAATAAGCTTAACTCCAAGAAGCACCTAAAGACAGAGAAAGAAAGTAACTCTAGTGCTTCAAACGATACTTTCATTGATGCAGAAACAATGTCTACCTATAAGTCTATGGGCTTCACAGAAAAACAAGCCATGGCTTTTGTCAAAGCAAATATGCAATAGAAACAAGGAGGTAATAAAATGTTCGATTTTCACAGTGCAATCTATGTACCCAATATGAATACAGAAAGTTCAATACTAATGAAGGACAATGAAACGGGTGTTAGTGGTGAGTTGGTTATGGTGGTTGCTGGTAGGCTTACAAAAGCTACACCATTGGTTACACCTTATGCGATTTTAAATGCAGACACCGCAGGAGGAATTAGCGTAAAAACGGAATATCTCAAAATCAGGAAAGATAATAAATATAAATGTGATGTAACAGGCACAGGAACACCAGTTGTAGGAATGCAAACTGTAGCAATATCCTCAGATGGTTTGAGCATAGACAGTGGCAATTTAACAACAGGAGCAATCGAAATTGTTTCATATAATCCAGTTAAGAACAGAGCGGTAATAACATTTTAAAGTCTTAGAAATCTAAGGCTTTTTTTAATGCAAAAGAATAAAAATTAGGAGTTGATAGAGTTGATTATTAAAGCAACCGCAGGAAAAATAGATTTAGCGATTGGACGTTTTGAAGGTCCACTTATGGCATATATGAGTAAAGAGGAATCGGATAACGCTCAAGATTCATTACTTAAAGAGTTTTATACAGTAAAGGATTCTAAGCATTATTCAGAAAGTATCGGAGGAATGACAGGCATTGGCGAGTTTGAAATGACAGATGCAGAGGTTCCATTCGAGGGTATGGAGGAAGGTTACACTAAGACATTCACTCCCGAAGTTTTCAAGAAGGGTATTCAAATTAAACGCGAAACTATTGATGATGCTCAATTAATAGATATGCAGAATCAAGCAGGTACACTCATGGATAGCGCAAATAGAACTAAAGAAAGATTTGTTCATTTACCTTTCAACTATTGTACTGAAACCGCGTACACTACTGCAAACGGAAAGTCTTATAGTCTGCTAGGTGCAGATGGTAAAGAATTATGTTCAACTTCTCATCCTTCAAAAACCAAGAAGGGTAAAGTTCAAAGTAACTTAACCGCTTTACCACTTACACCAGCGAATTTAACACTTGTCGAAAACATGTTTAAGAATTTTGTTACTGATAGTGGTATCAAAGGTAATTTCAAGATGGACACAATTGTTGTACCATTTGAATTGAGAGATGTTGCTTGGGAAATTTTAGGTACACCGAACGGTTATGATTCTCCTAATGGTAATGTTAATCCTAAGTTCTCTAAGTACAAGGTTATCATTTCCGATTTCCTAGATAATCCTACAAGTTGGTACGGGTTAGATAGCAGGTGGAAAGCGAAGAACCTTTTTTGGGTGGACAGAACACCACTTGAAACTAAATCATGGGTTGACTTAAATACAGACAATTGGATGATTCGAGGCTATATGCGATTTAGCAACGGTTGGAATGATTGGAGATGGGTGATTGGTAACATTCCACCATCAGCTTAATCAAAAAGGGAGGGCTTAGGTCCTTCCTTTATTTTTATTTAATAGGAGGTTTTTATCATGGTTAAAACAGGCAAACTTTACGCAACCGCTACAGAACAAAGCATCGCATTAAGTAGTAATCTTTTCCCTACATTAATACTTGCAGTTGATGCAGACGTTGAAATTAGTATAAATGATAATTCGAATTATCAAACATATAAAACAGGTGAAACAATCCCATTGCAGGACAGAAGAGACACATTTAATAAACTCTATTACAAGACCTTAACAGGTACGTCTATTGTTAGATATTGGTTGTCATAATGGATATTAAACTAATAAATTTAATATTGAAAAACAATAAGAAAGGTACACCAGTTACGCCAGTTAGAACAACGGTTAAAGCTGGTATGTGTAAAGTTGGAATGTTTAAAGTAGGTGAAACAAGATGAGTTATTCCAAAACAAACTGGGTAGACGGAACTACCGATGTAAATGCTATAAATATGAATAAAATCGAGAATCAACTTGAATCTAATACGTCGGACTTGGCTAAAAAAGTGACATACTTCATGCCTGAAAATTACGGTGCATCATCAACATATAGTGCTGGCGTAGACGATACAAGTTTTGTCCAACAAGCTATTGATGGAGCGGTTGCAATTGGTGGCGAGGTTAGGCTTACTAGAATGTATTATATTCCGAGCGGTGGACTTATGGTAAATGGAACATTAAAAATAAGTGGTGTTGGTGGTAGACTAATATCCACTAATCAAGGTGGAACGTTCCCTGGAATTGCTATTAGTGGGTTTCGTTGTTCATCCGCAACTGCTGATTGTTTAACAACTAATTCAGCAGGAACAATTTTAGTTGATTTTGCGGTAATAAATACATTTATAGGCAACCCGACCGCAGGTACTGGAATTAAAATGAACTCAGGACATAACCATGCTTTATCTAGGGTTACAGTTCAAGGATTTTTTAATGATATACAAGTCGAAGGCAGATTTGGAACAATAGACTCTTGCCATTTTTATGACCCAGTTAATTATGGAATGTACTTTTTAAACGATAATGCTGGAGAGGGAGATTTCGGAGACCAAGGCATATGTAATTGCGTTGTCGCTATGTTGGGGAGAAAAACTAATGCAATTTCCGCAGTAAGATGGGAAAGTGGTGGTGGAATCCGTTGGTCAAACAATAAAATTGTTGCGGGAACAGGACCAGGAGCAAGTGGCATAGGTGCTTTTAATTATGGTTTAGATATTATGGTTGCCGATGGATGCACAACCGTTGAATTTATGGTTATTGGTGGAGGAATATCTTCCTGTAGTGTTGCTCCTGTTCGGATAGGTCAAAAGGGTTCATCTCTTTTAAGCGGCATGTATGATCTTACATTTAATGGTGTTGTATTTCAAGGCTCTGGGACAAGTGCGGTTGCTATGCTTATTGGTTCAGCCGACACTACACACGCAGATAATATAGGAAATGTTTATATTGGGGGTTGTACTTTTAAGGGTGTTCCAAGTGGTGGTATTGTTGCTTACAATATGCACAATCTTGTTGTTGGCACAAATATTTGGCAAAAAGCAGTATATACTGGTGCATTAGTTACTTTAGCTGGTGGGAATGATACTGGCGTAGGAACGCAAGGCGTTAATATAGCTAAACAAAATATTGGTTCAATGACTAGTGTTGATTTAGTAAGAGATAATCGTAAACTTTCATCTTGGCCAAGTCAATCAGGCGAAGTAGACCATGGATTTACGACACCATTTTATGCTAATGTTGTTGGGACATGGGTAACGCTAGGTTACTTTGATTTGCTTGCTAACGAAGGTGGAGCATTTATGATTGACATTGAATTTAGTGGATATGATTATAGTTTTGGTGCTATGTATGCTAGATATAAAAGAGTAATTAGTCGAGTTGGTAATACTTCAGGGATAGTTACAGTAGCTGTTTTAGGCACTGATGAAGTAGGTGGAACTGGTACTCGTTATGCAGTACAGTTTGTAACTACAACAAATAATAGAGTAATTATACAGTACCAGTTAACTACATCTGGTGTAACAGTTTGGGGTAGAGCAAAAGTACAAGCGTCTGGTCAAATTGCTTTATCACATGTTGGTGTTTAATGGATAGTTTCATAATAGGAAAAAAATGTGCAACATTGATTCGTAAAAGTATTGTATTACGTCACCTTTTATGTTACAATATATGTAAGAGGTGATTGATATAAAAACAGTAGATTTAACCAATAAAGTGTTTGGACATTTAACTGTTGTAAAATTAAATTATCAAGATAATAGAGGGAGTTCATGGTTATGCAAATGCGATTGTGGAAATGAAATCGTTTTGCAAAAGTCGCGCTTAATAGGTTTACCTAAACGCAAACCGGATAAAAGTTGTGGTTGTGAAAGACATACTCAAAAAGGTAATACAATAAAATATAAAAGAATATATGGAATATATAAATGTATGGTGAATAGGTGTAATAATCCTAAAACTGATAATTATGAAAGATATGGTGGCAAGGGCATTAGAGTTTGTAAAGAGTGGGAAAATGATTTTCAGCCTTTTCTCGAATGGACTTTAGAAAATGGATATGCTGAAAAGCTAACGATAGATAGAATTAATCCATTAAAGGATTATTCACCTAGCAACTGTAGATGGGCAGACTATTTTATACAAGAACAAAATAGAAGCCTTAATAAAAACAATAAATTGAAGCACAAAGGTGTATGTACTAGTGGTAAAACACATTTTCGCGCACACATAACACGCGATGGTGTTAAAAAGCATTTAGGAAGTTTTGAAACGATAGAAAAAGCAATTCAAGCTAGAAAAGATGCTGAAAATTATTATAATGAATTTCATAAATTGCAATGCAACAACTACAGTAACTAAATATTACAATTTAAGACACTCGAAAGGGTGTCTATTTTAATACAAAAGGCGGTGAATAAATGACACTTAGAGAAATTTTAGATTTAGCATATTACAGGGTTGATGAAGAACCCGAAATAGGAACAGATGCAGACATTCAAATGGATACGATCTTTACTGCATCAATAAATCAAGGTATCGGACTACTTGCAATGACCAAAGACAAAAAAACCAAAGTAGCAACCTTGCCTTATGCCGAAAAAATAAAACTTCCTACTGACTATTTTGGTTTAGTAGAACTAAAACATTCAGTGTATGGGGTTATGTCGATAACGGATTACGAGTTAATTGGTGACCTTGTTATTCCAAAAATCGAAGATATAACAAGCGGAACATTCGATTTAACATATATTTTTGTTCCTGTTAAAATAACGGATGTAACCGCTACAATAGATTTAAAAGATATTTACTGTATTGCGTTAGCGGCTTATGCTTCATACTCGTACACTTTAAGCCAAAAGCAATATCAATCAGCAACAATGTTTTTAAATGAATTTAATATGATTGCGAATAATGGAGGTGGCAAAAATGAAGCTTAAAGAAATATATAAATTAGCATTGAATCGTATAAATGCTAAAGAAGGAGATAAGCAAATTGAATCAGTCGTTATGGCTGGAATTAATGCAGGAATAAAGCTTATCGCTACACAAAGTAAAAAATTCAAGACTTCAACTATCACAACAGTTTTAAATATTCCTTCAAGTATGCCGATAGATTTTCTATCTCTATCAATGCTGCTAACTTCCGATGGAATGAAACTATCAGAGAATGATTTTTATATAGGTGATGATTATATTTTGGTAAGCGATAGTGACTTGGTAGGTGTCTTGACAATGATTTATAATTATATCCCATTAGACATGGATTTAAAATTAGATGGAGATAAAGAACCAGAAGCAAAAGCTATTTTCCATAGTGTGTTGGCCGCTTATGGTGCTTACCATTATCAAACATTAGTTAATAATTTTACCGCTGCAAGTTCCCTTTTGAGTGAGTTTAATTCTATAATTGGAATAACAAACCCGAAGGTTAAACAATGAGATTTAAAGATATTCAAGATGTTATAAAAGGGAAACTCAAATTAAAAGGGAATGAAAATTCGGAAATGGCATTAATTAAAAGTGCTATTAATCAAGCTTATGTTGTATTTGCAGAAAAAGATTGCAGTATAGGAGAACAAAATTATTTGATTCCTCTTACTAATACCTTAGAGTTACCAGCAGACTTTCTGACTTATCATTCACTTTATGTAACCGCAACGGAAATCATTCCAATAGTTTACGCAGAAGATGGCATTACTATAATTTCACCAACGGAAGTTTCTAATGAAACTATTATTAAAATACCTCGTCATTACATTGAATTGAAAGCAAACGGAATTATGATAAGAGATGATGTACTGTTAGGTTGCAATGTAACCAATATAAAACTTGTGTATGGTATTAAGCCTATAGAACTTAAACTTGATACCGATATTCCTACTATAAGCGCGATTTATCATCAAGGGTTAATGTATTATGCGTTGTTTCTAATAACAGATAATCAACTCTATTACGACTTGTATATGAGTGTTTATAACTCGATTCCAAGAGACAGTTATGTTTCGGATTATTCAGACGTAATTGATGTTTTATAAGGAGGTAAAATCATGGCTGAAAAGAGAATGACATTAGCCTTTGATGGTGGTATTAATGAATATGTTGATGCTCAATACTTAAAATTAAACGAAGCTTCCGAATCACAGAATTGTGACCTAAATAAAGGCAATTTGAGTTTATGTAAAGGATATTCGGTTTTTAATCCTGCTTTTTTTGGTACTTATAATGAAGATTTACGTATTGAACTTAGATGTTTATATAATTACTATAATGCAAATACAGAATATTTCAATGGAGAATTAGGGATTGTGCTTGTCAACGATTTAAAAGGCGATAATTATATTTTAAATCAGCGAGACAATACATTCGTTAAAATATTAGATGATGATGCTGGCGACAATAGCTCCGTTGCCGATTTTGTAAATTATCAAACAGGTGAGAAGTTTATGACAATTATGTCTAATATATGGACGGTTGTAAAAGTAATTGAGGATATAGATATTAGTGTTGCCGGAATTGCTTCTAATAAAATGAGAAGACTTAAAAAGAATGGTTCGGGTTCTGTTGCTAGCGATGATAACTCAGCTCCCGCTGGTCAATTTCTAGAATTATATAAAGAACGATTGTGGATATGCGGCGGTAGTTTATTTAATACTGTATGGTTTAGTGCTGCATTTGATCCAGAGGACTTTACAATGCCGATTGCAGAAGGTCAAGCAAATCAACATGGAGGATTTATCGAAATTCCTACATGGGATAATGGGATTATAGTTGGAATTAAAGGTTTATTTGAAGATGTTATTGTATTTAAAACTAATAATATTTATCGTATATACGGTAGTAGTCCGGCTAATTACACAGTGTCACAAATAGCGGATAATGTTCAAGGTACGATATGTAACAAGACGATTAGAAGTTACAACTCGGGTATATTCTTTGCAACCGATGTTGGAATTTTTCTTTTCAATGGTGTAAGTATAAAATATTTATCTCAAAAGATTCAAGAAGAATTTAAAGCTATACCTCGTGGCTCGATTGATATGGGAGTGTCAACCGCGATCATATTTAAAAACAAATATATTTTGGCTATAAAAGGACCGGATTCGGTTTGGGATAATAATGTAATCATCGAGTACGATATGATTAACGATACTTTCATGGTTAAAAGAGGTTTTGAGGTCAATGATTTCTTAGTACAAAACGGTGAATTATTGTTTATTAACAAAGAGAATAAAGTATTTAAATATGATGAAACGGTTAACACATTCAATACTAGAACAATTGATGCAAGTTGGCATACAGGAGATTATACTTTCGGAGAATTAGACTTAAAAAAGAGTGTTCAATCGTTGCATTTCGTAGCAAAAGGAACAGGCTCTATATTGCTTAGTGTTATCTCAGAAAAGAAGATTAAAACCAAAACTATAGCTTTAACTACTGATTTCACACCTTACAAAGTAAAACTAAAAAACAAAGGCAAGGTAATAAGTTTTAAATTTCAAAATGTTAATGGTTCAGATTTTACAATTAAGCAAACAGAAGTAATGTATTCAATATAGAGGTGTTAAAATGGCCAATGATAGATTCCTTAAAAACCAAATGAGAGATACTACACCACAAAGTTTAAAGGGATTAAATGATAATTTTGATTATTTGTACACACATTTGAATGAAGCACTAGATTCACAAAATGTCGGCACTATAAATTTTACAAGTCCCGATATATTCGATGTTGTTTATGAAGATGGAAAGACTGAAAATTATTGTGTTTCAAGAAATGCAGACGGTTTTATTGACAAACTTTCCGATGGCACTATAGAAATATCAATATTAAGATAAGAGGTATTCTATGAATAGATATGTTAAAAATTCTATAAAAGACACTACACCTTTGAGTTTAAAGGCAATAAACGAAAATATGGACTATTTATATCAAAATATAGATAGTCTTAATCCTAAAAAAAGAATAACGAGCATTGATATTAGTACAGAAGATAAACCTGTTGTTGCTTATGATGATAACAGTATTATACACTTAAGTGCAATCAGAGATACAGAAGGTAAAAACATAAAAAAAGTGGTTGATGTTAATACTTTGGAAGAAATAGATTTTAATATGGGCAGAGGAGTTAAAATTGTTCCTGTATTAGAATTAGAAGCTGATCTATATGCAGCCTTACATTCTGGTTATAGTTTATCAGGTGTTTTTGTAATAGGTTGTGCCGATGGTTCAACTACAAATGCTACACTTTTTTATAATGGTGTTGTTTCTCTCATTATAAAATTAGAAATGCTTAACGGAAAGTATTATTGCAACTATAGATGGGATCGTGTTGTTCAATTTGAATATTTCCCTATTAAAACTACTCCAAATGCTATTCTTATAAAAGGCCTATATTATATCGAAATAATTCCCAAAAATGATAAACTTATTTTTCTTGAAATTTATTCTAGCAAAAGGGTTGCAGGGGATAATGCTGGAACTACAATAAATGTAATAAATAATACTGACAGAATATTTTATTATCATGTTTTAAATGATGATGATAAACCTAGACTTAGCACCGCTACTTGCACAGGGAAAGTTCATCAAGGCAAACCGATTTCAAAATCTCCTACAGATTATGAATTGTTAAGTGCTATCAATTATTTTATAGATACAGAAGTTGGTTGTAATTGCTCAACAACGTGGCATATACCTTTGATTGATTATGGTAATGTTGCTATTTTTGAGTATACTGGTTCGGCGATATTAAAAATTAAAATTCCAGTTACTATTGATGGCTACCAATATTATTATCCTCAAAAGGATTATACGTTAAAAAATGGAAATTATAGTGATTGCGTTCATAAATTATATAAAAACAACCTGTACTATAACACCAACAGTTATTTAATGAAATATAGTTTTGCAACTGGAAGGGACACAATAGTTAGTTACACACTAGGTAAAATATATGATTTTTCTATTTACAATAACAAGGTTTTTGCACTTGTGAAAAAGGATAATGTATACCAAATAATTATATATGATTTAACACAAAAGAGTTTATCATCATATTTTTGTCCTAAGGTAGTTAGTTTTGCACTTAATAATGGATTTATTTACGCTATGAAAGACGATGATTCCGGTAATAGACTTTTATATAGATATAGTCAAGATGGTAGCGGTGAAACTTTAATTAAAACTATAGGACCTAGTATTTCAACAGGTAATGAGATGGCTATTGTTTTAGATTGCTTATATTTTTGTAGGTTTACAAGGTGGGAATACGATAATTATAATCCGATGCACCGATATGATACTCTTTATAAACTTAATTTAGATAGCGGTAATGAAACACAAATAAATTCTTCTCCAAACCTAACCATGAGCAGAGGGATAATAATATTAGATAATCATTATTATTATGATTGTAGTTCAATTACAGGCATCAACGGAACTAAAAGTTTTCCATCTGCGATGAATTTAGATACTGGCATAGATGAAAATGATTCTAACTCTTTATTGTATGGAAATTTATACAACGCGTACCCTATGTATAATGTGATTCCATGTTTCGGACGTGCTTATTTTGTAGATATAGTAAGATCAGTGAATAATCCTACTGATTTTATAGAAATAGAAAGCAGATATTCAGATATGTAAAGGAAGGTGATTTAATGGACACTAAAACGGTTGCTTTAGCGTTAATGATACAATGCGATGATAAAATCAAGAACTTCATAGATAAGGTTATTGATACCAGTAGTATAGAAGATGAAATAACAGTAAATTCAAACTTAATTGCTGGTTTAACCGAAAAAGTTAGCGACAATTCAATCGCTATTAAAGCTATTGACCTTACTGCGGTTAATGGTTTAAAAACTGAAATAGATAGTCTTACAACTAGAGTTAATGGAATCGATTTAAGTGCGGTCGATGCGTTAACCACCGAGGTTGAGGCTATGATTCCAAAAACAACAAATAGCGATAACCATATAGCGAATTCGGCAATCCATGTTACACAGGCAGATAAAGACGGTTGGAATGGACTTTTTACAAGTGTCGTTGATGGGAAAGAAATAGTTAAAACCGCTATCAACGGCAAAGGGGGAACGGTTTCTGGAACTTCCCCAAATTCATTTCAAGAATTAGCAGATGGTGTTAATACGATAACAGGTACAGGCGGGGGCGAAACGATAATAAAAGGACAATCAAGTGTAAATGTTTTGTATGGCGAAACATTATCAATTTACGATCCTGTGTATATAAAATTTAATGCAACTAAACTTCCTAATCCTTCATCATTATCGGTAGGTACTACTAACGGAATTGCTTTTAGTCCAGATGGGATATATTTAGTATTAGTGTCTAATGCAAGTCCATTTATTTGCATATACAAAAGAAGCGGTGACACTTTTACAAAACTTCCAAGTCCTTCGACATTACCACCGGATATATGTTTCGGTGTATGTTTTAGTTTAGATGGTGTTTATTTATCCGTCGTACATAGTAGTTCGCCTTTTGTGACTGTATATAAAAGAAATGGAGATGTATTTACAAAACTCCCAAACCCTTCAAGTTTAGCTATGGATGCAGCTTACAGTACGTGCTTTAGTCCAGATGGTACGTATTTAGCGATAGGTACTTTCGATACACCATTTGTTTTTATTTATAAAATTGTCAATGATGTTCTCACGAAACTTCCAAATCCAACGGTGCTTCCGAATGGTTTTAGTAAAAGTGTAAAATTTAGTCCAGATGGTATGTATTTAGTGGTAACTTGTTATTCTTATCCTTATATTGTCATATATAAAAGGAATGGTGACACTTTTACAAAACTGGACAATCCTTCAATATTGCCACTAGCCGCATGTTTTGGTGTTTGCTTTAGTCCAGATGGTGTTTATATGGCTACAAATACTCTCACTTCAAATATTGTTGTATATAAAAGAAATGGAGATACTTTTACAAAATTAGCATGGACTAATACTGCACCACCAGGAAATTCTTATTCTGTATCTTTTAGTGCTGATGGCTTTTTCTTATTGGTTACGCATAGTTATTCACCTTTTTTTACGGTTTATAGTAGAAACGGAGATAATTTTTCAAAAGTTACAAATCTTTCAGTAATGCCTACAGGTTCTTGTTCGAGTTCTGATTTTAGCAAGGATGGGACATATGTGGCAATAAGTTCTGATTATAGTCCTTTTGTAAATATATACAAAGACTTTGTTGAAAAAGCTTATAAGAGTTCCAATTCAGTGAATGAACTTGTAAGTTCTACAGGACTAGGTTATGCCAAGGAAAACGGAATAGCAGGAGATGTAAAGAATATTATAAAGATATGGGGATAAGAACTTTGATAGGTTCTTTTTTTTATTTTAAGGAGGTTTTAATATGTCTTCAACTTATGCACAAAAAATAACTCAACAAACCGCGGTGGCAAATTCTGAACTTAATCCAGCTTACAATATGAAGGTTACCGCACTTAAGAACTCTTTAGCCGCTAGTACACTTGCATTAACTAATTCAAAGACAGGAATTAATCAAAGTTATGACACCCAAGTTACTAATCAAAATATAAGCAATGTATCTAATAAAAATTCACTCGACACTTCAAATTTAAGTAAGGGGATTGGTCGAAGTAGTATCGCGTTAACAGGACTTGCAGAACAGGACCAAATTAATAATCGTTACATTGCTGCGATTAAACAGAATAGAACAGGTGCATTGAACACTGTGGACAGTAGCATTGCTCAAGCGAACATAGACTATAACGCTAATGTTGCTAATTTAGGGGCTGACAAATTAGATTCTGCCAACACAATGGCACATGATTATGCAGATAAACAAGTTGCACAAGAATATCAAGCTGGAAGGGATTCTGTGGCAGATAGTGAATGGAACACTACTAATAATTACAATATAGGCAGAGACAAGGTCGCTGATGCTCAATATGCTACTACTCAATCTACGGATAACTCGAGATATAAAGATGCTCAATTAACGGCAGCACAAGCTTTAAAAACCGCCAACGATAGATACAATGCACAGGCTATAATTGATTCAACCGCAGTAAAAACTGACAACCAAAGATATGCAGATTCATTAAAGAAATCACTGGCATCAAAATAAAGGAGGTTTTTATGTATGGCTTCAACAAATTATGCACAGAAAATAAATTCACAAACCGCAATAGCTAGTAAAGAACTTGCTCCAACTTACGCTGCTAAAATTGCTATATTAAAAAGTACACTTAAAGGTAATACCTCCGCTTTGAATACCCAAAAATCTAGCACTAATCAAAATTTTGACACCGAAGTAGCTAGTCAAAATAGCAACAATAAAACCGCACAAAATAACTATAACAATACAATTTCAACTAGAGGTTTAGGGGCAAATTCTAATGCTGGTGCAGGGATTGCAGAAATGAATCAAGTTAATAACAAATATGTTGGTGCTATAAACCAAAGACGTACTAAGGCAATGGACAACATAGATAGCAATTTAAAACTTCAACAATCAGCTTACGATAACAATGCAAATACAATGGCTAATGATAAACGAACAGTAATTGATAATTTAGCTAGAAACTATGCTGATAAAGAAGTAGCACAAGAATATCAAGCTGGCAGGGATGCAACAACTGATTCTCATTGGAAATCTAATTACGATCATACCGCAAGTAGAGACAATGTTTCTGATGCTCATTTTAACACTGAACAAGCTACTTCTAATGCAAGATATAAGACTAAGGTTGCACAAGATGCACAAGCGGTGTTAACGGATAATGCACGCTATGATGCAACTTCAAAAATAGCGGCTCAAAAGGTATTAACCGATAACCAACGTTATGCAGATAAAGCCAAAATTGCACTAGCTAAAATAATGAATAGTGCGGATGGTAAGGAAGGGATTGCTAGTGTTAATGATATTCTTAATAGCAAAGGCGATTCCGCTAAAAAAACATTTGAAGATAGATTAACTAGCCTTGATGATTTAGGAAAACAATATAGTGAAACTATTAACGATTCTGAATCAAGCCAAGCTGATATTGATATTGCTAATTATTTGCTAGGGTTAGTTAATAATGCAAAATCAACTTTAAATGGTCAGTTAAAAGCAGGACATGAAGATGTTAAGGCTATGGGTGCAGATGTAACAACAGGCATTAATCCTCTTACTGGTAAGGCTCAAATAAATATGCCATACACAACTAATATTACAGGCTCTAAAGCAGAAATAGCAGCGCAAGTAGCAAAAGGCAAAGCTTCAAATGAAAAAGATGCAACAATAAAGGCTCAATTACCAATGCTTAGTGGTCAAGAACTTGATTCGACAACTCCTAAATCCGACCCAATCAAATTAGATTATTTGAATCAGTATTTACAACCTAAAAATGAAGTTCCTATAACATATGCAACCACCGATACTCAAAAGGTTGCACCTAATACAATTGAACCTAATGATAATAGTGGCAATGCAGCTTATAAAAAAATGTTAAACGACCCAGCATATGCAATCCATTACGACAACAAACCATATAATGCAAATGACCGTACCGCTATGAATGCAGCAATAGAAAAAGAGCAACCTAATCTTATCGCAAGATGGGGAATGAAACTTTTTCAAAATTTAGGTTATGATGCTGAATCAATAGACAGAAATGCAATCACTCACAGAATTACTGAAACTGCAAGAAGTGCATTTCAAGCTGGGGCATATCAAAGCGATAATAAAAGTACAGGCAACGCCGCAACCGATTTTATTGCAGATGCGGTAGGAAGTATGTTTGGTTTCGGTAGTTTAGAAAAAGCAGGCATTGCTAAATTTGGTCAAATGTCTACTCTTGCTGAAAATGGAATTTCTAAATTAACAGGCAAAGTAGTCGGTGATTATGTATCAAATAAAATAGCAAATAAGGCTATTCAATATGGAATTTCCGCAGCTAGTACTGGTACAGAATTTGCAGGATTAAACGCAACCGAAACTTCACTACAAGGAGGAAACACAAAGCAAATTGCTAAAAGTGCTGGTGAAGGATTCGTAAGCGGTGCATTATGGGGTGCAGGAGGCAAAGCTTTAGGCGATGTAATGGGTAAAACTTCAAGTTATATAAAATCAAAGGGTTATACTGAACCGATACCAGGAAGCGGATATTGGGTAAAACCTACCGAAACAACCAACAAAGGCGATTCAACATTAAAAAATTCTCCAGAATCAGCTAATGTATTTATAGAAAACTCTAATTATCAAGACAACAAAGGGAACGCAATACCTAAATGGGAAATAAAATTTTCTGATGAATTAAAAAATTCTAAAACAGATGGTGAAACTAAGAACGTTATCCAAAAATATAAACAGGCCATGGAATCAGCTCCAATTGCAAACGACACTCAACCTAAAAGCGAATACACTCAACTGAAACATGATGAAATTGACCAAGCGCAAGGACTTGCTGAAATCGCAAATAAACTAGAAGATATGCCACAAGAAAATCCTATCATGGAAGAAGTTAGAAAAAAAGTCATTACTATAAATAGAAACAATGCTCAAACAGTATTAGAAAAAGCTCAAAAGGGTTCAGACGTAATTGAACAAAATGGAAGTAATGAGGGATTAAACTCTATTGATGATGTTTACAAAATGAAGCATCCTAATGACACCGCTTTAACTGGCTATAATGGTACTAACGTAAACCAAACTAGCGGCACCTCGCAAACAGTTGACAATGTTAATGCACCTATAGGTAGTAACGTTCAGCAGAACGCAAATAACGAAGGTTTAAACCATATTTCCGACACCGCGAAAAAGGTAGATACCACTGACAACAACGGTGTTTCTAATAGTGAAGAAATGAAATCAATAAAAGTTAATTCGATTGGTGTTGACCCTAAGAGATTCCAATTTAAAGAAAATACCGATTCTGAAACAGGTACTACCGATAAACTCAAAGGCACCGATAAGTTTGTTAAAAGTAAAGCTGGTGCAATAACTGTATGGCAAGACAATCAAGGTAAGAACTGGGTAGTTAACGGACATCACAGGCTTGAATTGGCTCAAAGAACAAATACCGATAGTGTTAATGCGCTATTGCTGAAGGAAAGTGACGGTATAACCGATAAGAAAGCTAGAGAAATCGGAGCAATGCAAAATATAGCAGAGGGTCAAGGAACTCCAAAAGATGCTGCACAAATATTTAGAGATGGCAATTACACTGTTGATGATTTAAAGAAACAAGGATTATCTACTAAAGATAAATCTATAGTTCAAGGTTATAATATTGCTCAATTAAATGACAGACTATATCACCATGTAGTTAATAAAAATCTCGATTATGACAAAGCTTCAATGATAGGCAGCGAATTTCCTAATGATTCAAAAGAAAATGATGCAAACCAAAATGCAGTAATGGATTATATACAAAAAAATAATCCTAATAAAAATGAATTGCATGAAGCTATTTATATGATTAAAGGTAGTCAAAATGGAATGGTCAATGACGTAGCAGAGAACCAACAAATGTCCTTAGATGGTCTAGGAACTAGTGATGTTATGGGTAGCAATTTCGCTGATAAAATGAAACTCATATCTCAATTAAAGCACACTATTACAAGCAACAAAAATGTATTTAATAAAGTTATAAACAAAAGTGATATTTTAAATGATGCTGGAAATACTTTAAATACTGTTGGTAACGCTAAGAAAAAAGAAATTTTAGATAATGTTTTAAAATTAATAGACCAAGGCAAGGGTAAAAAAGGCGACCCAATTAATGATATATTGAACACGTATGCTAGTAAAATAGGTTCGGAGGGATTAAAATTAAATTCAGCGGTAGAAAAAGCCACAAGTGATATTACAGATTACTTAGGTAAAAATAAAAATATTGCAGAAAAGATAAATAATTCAGTAGTTAATGATGGTCAAACTGATTTATTCGGAGGTGATACAAGTGAAGGTAATATCAAACAGGGAAGCAATCAAGAAAGCATTGCAACTAAGGGAAATGAACAAAAGAGTGAAAGAACAAGAGTTATCGAAGGAACAACAAGCGGGAAAGACGCAAAAATAGATATTGATGATAATCAACCTAATTTAAAAGATGCAGAGCTTAAAAATACTACTAAAGATAACTTTGTATATCATGGTACTAATAAAAAGTTTAAACAATTTGATAATTCGTTTAATAAGAAAAGTACTTTATATGGCGATGCTTTTTATTTCACTGATAGTTTAGAAAGCGCTAATAATTATGCAACAACATATCAATCAAACGTAGGTGAAGGGAGGGTTATAAAAGCTACATTAAAACATGATAAAATGTGGGACTATAACAATGATAAAATTACACCTCAACAGTTTGAAGATATTTTCAATTATGATGGCGAACTTCCTAAAATTACAAAACCGACTACACTAGGACAATTAAAAGGTGTTAATAGCTTCACAAGCGAACTTAAAGAGTTAGGTTATGATGGTTTTAAAATACTTGAAAAAGATGGTTCAAACACTTATGCGGTATTTAATCCAGAACAAATAACGGTAGATAAAAAAAATGACACTATCAATAAGTTACCTATGATTAAAGGAGAAACAAGCGGAACAAATTCCACAAAAATAGTTGAGAAAAAATCGTCTGAACAAAACAAAATTTCCGATAACAATGTTGTTAAATCAAAAAAAGTAGTAACAGATGTTCCTAGGCAGAAATTAGAAACAGAAAAATTTATTAAAAAAATGGACGAGAAAGGCATTAAATATAAACTTTTTCTAAATGAAGATGGTATTATCCACATAAAAGGTAAATCGCCAAATGGAAATCCTGTAAATATCAGTGTTTTTGCTGATGGTCAAGGTGCCACAGGAATAATAGGTAAAGAAGGAAAACCAGTTACAAAGGTTGAAAAGGATAAAGTTCCTACGCAAAAGATTAAAAAAGATAGTGGAATTGTTAAAGCGGAAGATACTTTACCTAAATCAACTAAGAGTAAAAGTGACATGACCAGTACCGCTAATATGAGTGAAAAACCTATGAAATTTACTAAAATAAAACCTGGTGATAGTGGCGATAAAATACCACCTAAAAAACCGTTATATATTAAACCAAGTGATCCAAATTGGGACCCTTCACTAGAGCATGAAGTAAGCAGTGAATATGTCGATAATAAACCTTTGCCGATTATTTCAGGCAAAAACGATAAAGCAACGTCACAAAATATACGCGATGCCTTTATAGGTAAAAGAAATGGACAGATAGCAGCAGGAAATCACTTAGCGGATACTATGAAAAAACTAGCACCCAACGAGCAAGAAGGTATACAATTATTTATCGATGCTGGCGGTAATATGAATCATTTAAGAGATATGACAGACCATAACGACCCAATAATGGATAGCTATATACCTAACACTAAGATAACCTATAGAGACGGTTATAAACAGGCTTTAAATCTATCTCCGAACGCTATGAAAGCGGTGGAAATGGCTGAAAAATATTATAAAGAAAGTAAAGATTATGCTTTAAAAACAGGTGCAATAAATGTAGGTAGGGAAAATTACGCAAACAGAATGTGGGTTAAACCTCCTAGAGGTGTTAAAACCGACATAAGAAACAATGGTATTAATCCCAACACTTCACATGGTAAGCAAAGAGTTTATGACAATATCAGCGAAGGACTTTTAAATGGTAAGCAACCAGCAACATTAAAAGCAAATGACCTATTAGCAATTCATAATCAAGAAATGTCCTACGCAAATACCACTAGAGAACTTGCTACCTCATTAGAAACTAGTGGATTAGGTTCTTATAGCAAGAACGTCCCAGAAGGATTTAAAAACGTTATCGGATTAGATAAACATGTTCCAACCGCTACCGGATATGAAGTAAGACCTTTTGTATTACCTGAAAATCTCGCTAATGGATTGAGAGCAATTACGGATTCGGATTTAACTAAAAAAATTGATAGCATGAGAGGTATACAGAAATATCAAGGTGTTGTTAAAACAATGGATTTGGCATTTTCAACTTTTCACCATATCACATTAGCCGCACAAGCTTTATATAATAATAAAGGCGGAATAGATTTTATAAGACATTGGAACGATTTACACCTTTTAGATAGTCCAGAGTTTCAAGTATCCGAAAAAGATTTTGCACGACATACTGGCACAACTTCTAAATTATCATCCAATATTGATACATTAAGTAGATTAACAACTACAGGTTCAAAAATGGATAAAATAACTAATTTACCGATTCTAAAACAAGGCAAGCATCTTATTGAAGCTAATAACAACTTATTATTTGGAAAAATTCAAAGATGGCTTAAAGTTACTGATTATCAAAATAAAGTTTTAGATTTTGCGTCTAAGCATCCAGAAACGGTTAATGCAGACTTATCAAAAGCTAAAATTAGTATCGCCAAAGAAGTTAACCTAGCGTATGGTGGTCTCAATTGGCAGTCATTAGGTAAAAACCCTTCCGCGTTAGGAACTGAACGAATGCTACTTTTAGCACCAGATTGGACGGAATCTTCCGTTCGTATGGTTGGTAAAGCATTTGAAAAAGGTCCTGGCGGCAATGCGGCAAGAAGTCAATATATAACAGGTTTAGTGGCTGGTGGTTTGTTAACAGAAGGATTGAACTATTTATTTACAGGACATCTTACAGATAAAAACCCCAAAGGACACGAATTGCAATTACAAGTTCAACCAGACGTATACATTTCATTGTTTAGAAGTGGTATAGGCGATTTCACTAAATTAGTTTCCAATGTTGTAACAAATGGGGTTTTAGGCGGTGTATCTAAATCATTACAAGGTAAATTGTCACCATTTTTAAGAACAGGAGTTGGTTGGGCTTCTAATACTGACTATTTAGGTAGAAAAATAAGCAATCCCGATAAAACAGGGTCAGAAAATGACATTAATATTCTTAAGTATATTTTAAGTGAAGCAGGTCCAATTCCTTTTGGTGTACCTAGCACCTTTAAATATAACAATGAAACTCCATCATCAGGAGTACAAAAAGTCATAGGCAACGCACTGGTTGGAAGCGGTGCTGGTACTTATGCAAAAGCGGCAACAAATTCATCATATGATAGTTCCAAAAAATCTTATGAGGGTAATTGGTTAAGAGAATATACTGCACCAAGTAATGAAAAAAAGCAAATAAAATTAACGGAACTAATTTCAGAAAATAGCAAAACGAAACTTGCTAATTCAAAAGCATTAAATGAAGAACTTGGAAATGCGTTAAAAGATAATCCACATGCTAGCACAACTGCAATTTTTGATAAATACGATACACCCAGTAAAGAAAGAAGTAGCAGAAAAAAAGCAGCGGTTAAAAAATTGAAAGAATCAGGTTATTCTGAATTGCAACAAAAATACGATGGCATGACTAAATCAGATAGAAAGGATTTTTATAATTCATTAAGTTCTGATGACCGTCAATTAATTAAAAGGTAAGATGTTAGCACTCATTATTAATGGGTGTTTTTATTATTGTTTTTATACCCTCCATTTCAACGTTATGTTACAATTAAAGAATAAAGGTTGAATCGGTTTTAAGGAAGGAGAACTCGCAACACATAAAAATGCAAGCGGCTTGTTTTTGGCTGACCGCTTGCATCAAAAACCTTTAAATACAAAGGTATTTCCATTTTACCTTAAGAAAATATTAAAGACAATAGGAGGGAAATGTAAATGAGCGAGAATACAAAATCTATATTTTTGATATTCATTGCAGCAGTATCATTGTTCGTAGCGATTAGAAGTTATACAAGATTGTCAAAACAAGATTTAAAAAATGCAGAAACTCAAGCTAAAAAGGAACTCGCAGATGCAGAAGCGAAAATAAAAGCAGAGACTATGTGTGAAACTAAAAGTAGTTCCATAATCGAAACAAAACTTGATTATATCAGCAAGGGAATGGATGACATAAAGTTAGATAACAGGGAACATAGTAGACAAATAAATAGTATGGACACTAGATTATGCACAGTTGAAGGTTCTACTAAATCAGCACATAAAAGGATTGACGAAATACTTAAATAGGGAGGTTTTAATGTATGAGGATTGCGATAGATTTAGGCCACTCTCTAAACGGAAGTGGCAGCGGAGATACTGGGGCGGGTGGATATTTAATAGAAACAGTAGTTAATAGACAATATGGCGCTTTAGTAATAGCGGGATTACAGAAGCTGGGCCATACAGTAATCAACGTAACACCTGCGCAAAGTGAATTAACGTTAGGTCAAAGCCTAGCCTATAGAGTTAACAAGGCTAACAATTCCAAAGTAGACTTATTTGTTAGTCTTCATGTAAATGCTTTCCAAACAGATAAGGCTAGTGGTTGCGAAGTTGAGTATATAAGTGCAAAAGCAAAGGTATATGCAGATAGAATAAATACACAAATGGCTACTCTTGGCTTTCATAACAGAGGGAGTGTCTCAAGACCAGGATTATACGTATTAAAACATACTAATGCAACCGCAATTCTGGTGGAGCCATTCTTTTGCGATACCAAAAGTGATTGCAATAAATATAATGCTGAAAAATTAGCAAACGCAATCGTAAAAGGCATTACAGGTAAGGATATTCCAAACATAACAATTAAGCCTGCAACTGTTTCTAAGCCAACAGTTACAACAGGTAATAAAACATACCGGGTTATAACAGGTAGTTTCGCAGATGAAGCAAATGCGGATGCTAGGATAAAAGAATTGGAGGCTAAAGGTTTCAAGTCTTTCAAAATACTAATATAATTTAAGGAGGTTTTATCATGAATACATTGATAAACGGAATTTCAAATATATTAACAGAAGCTATATTCACCATTGTAGGGCTTGCTACTACATATTTAATAGCACAGGTAAGTTTATACCTTGGTAAGAAAAAACAAGTAGAGACGGTCAAATTAGGGGCAGATACTTATAATTCTCGTGCTACAGTAGCCAAAGGTATATTTTATCAAGTAGAACAATTGTTTAAGTTAATCCCCAATGCAGGGAATTTAAAGGCCACCATGTTTGATAAAATACTATTAGCTAAATTCCCATTCCTTACACAATCACAGCTAGACCACTTTAGGGAAAGTGTAGTCGGGGAAGTTAATAATCAAGTAGAAACTTTATTAGCACCAGTTTATGATCCTGTCAAAGATGAAGCTGATGTTGTTGTTACAAAAGAAGTATCTTCCAATACTCAAGATGCACTAAAAGCAAATGAAACTCCACAAACTGTATCAGCACAAGTTGGAGAAAATAAACTAACATTGTAATTCATTACAGAAATATTATAAATAAATTACAATTAAATTATAAACATAATACAAATATATCATAAACAAAATACAATCACTTTTAAAATTTCTGCATATAATATCAAAGGACACGCGAAATGTCCTTTGATATATTTTTTTCTATGAGGGCTGCTTAATTGTGGCCTTTTTTATTTCCTCTACTTTTAACTTGAAAGAACCAATGTTTTTATTTTTTTCTTCTTTGTAAAGTGTTTGCAGTAATGTTTCGTTCACTAATTTATCTAAGGGTATACATTTCAATAATCCATCCTCGATTTCAATATCTATTTTTAATAACATTAATAACCACTCCTTTTAATTTAATCTATTTCTACGTCTTTTTCAAATTCTAACTGTATTATTTTAAATTCTTTATATATTTTGTTTTCATTCCAACCTAATTTTTTCATTGAATCGTAATAATCTCCCCATCCATCAAGTTCGTATTTATCGAATAACCACGTATCCAATAAATTGTTGTAATCATTCAAATTAACTAATTCTGACGGTTTCATCAATAATCATCCCTTTCTATTTCTGTTTCTGGAATACAATCTATTAATCTTTTTTGAATAATACTTAAACCGTTATAGGCATATATACAATCTTCCATTTCTTTAGCATTTTCAAAAGATTCCTCCGGTTCTTCGTCTATCATGTATTTAAGTTCTCGAATTGCATCAACTATAACTTTTCTCAATAACAATCACTCCTTTTGATTTAAAGTTGCAACAAGTCTTTATTTAATAAATCATAAACTAATTGTTCTATTTCGATATCTTCTAAACTTTCCATTTTGGTCACACCTACGTTTAAGGCAACCTCCAATTCGCATAATTTACAGAAAACAGATTCGATAGTCATGAATTTTTCTGATTCGTATAGGCCTTTTTCTTCGAGTTTTTCTTTTTCTTGCAACATTTCATTTCTTAATTTTTCAATTGCATCAATATATTTTTTCATTTATAAAACTCCTTATATATTAATTAATGTTTCTATGATTCTCTCGTTTTCTGCTATCATTCGAAATATAGTACCGTCTTCATCACATAATGCATTCATATTTATTTCTAATATCTTATTTTCCTTTTTCAATTCTTCTATTTTTCTAAAATCACTATTTATTGTATTCATTTATAAACTCCCCGTATATTAATTGAACGGTTTAACAACTGTCCATTTTTCATCGTTTTCACCTTTATGGAATACCCATGAATTTACTTTATCTAAGGTCGCTTTAATTATTATGTCTATAGATTCCTCAAAACTTATTCTTTTAGATAAATTTACATATGAAAACTGTCTATAAATTTTATTTAATTGCTTATAACTTAATTCCATTTCCATCATTTTTAATTTTAAATTTTCTGAATTTCCTTTTTGATAAAACCAACCTGTAGGATAATACACACCATCAATGTAAGTATCTATTTTTCCCTCTTTGTTTGACCATTCTGCTATACCATTAGCCTCAGATATTAATTTAGATATAAATTTATTATTCAATTTTACAAACTCCTTATATATTAGTATGTTTTACAGACACCTGAACGCAATTACTGATGCACTGGGCAAGTTTAAAACACTTGTTAATGCAAATATACTAACTGTTATTAAAATCTTTCTGCGCGCCTTTAAATGGCTATGACGTTCATTGATTGCTTTCTTTAATCCCTCATTTGAAAATTCATAAGATTTATTCATTTTTTTTTACACTCCTTCTATATTTTTCTTAGTTATGTTTATATACTATGTGAAAATGTATAGACATGTTACAACATAAATAAATATTTTTAAACATGTATTTTTATCCATATCCATGCTATAATGAATGTAAGGGGATGATAAATGTGGCAAAGTTACTAACTAATCGTGATTTAGCTGAATATTTGCAAGTGAGTAGTATGACATTATCAAGATGGCGCAAGGAAGGTCTTCCGTTCATCAATATAGGGACACAAATAAGATTTGAATTGGAACCAGTGATGAAGTGGTTAAAAGAAAACAAAGGCAAATAATAAGGAGGTTTTATATTTTATGAAAGATTACAGACAATATTCAAAACCTTATACATTTGATGAGTGGGAAACGGATAAAGAATGGATTGCGCACAGACTAGATTTTTTATGGACTTTTCGTGATTATTATACTAGTAGATATCAAGCAGGAAACTTCGGAGATGAAAAAGAACTTATTTATAGCTATTATGGTCGAGATGATGAAATCGGTAAAATGGCAGACCAATTTCAATATGGAGATTACCAAAAGGCTGATTATGATCTTAAACTTTCTGATTACAATAAAATATTTAAAGAATATTACAAATTAGAAAAGATAAGAAAACACAGTATAGACAAGTTTCTAAAGAAAAATATTTATATTAAATATGGGCATTTATTAGACTTTATACAAAGAAATTATTTAGAGCAGGATTATAGAAAATTTTTACACGATAATAGATATGAAGAATAATCATTTACACATATCGTTGAAGTGTTGTATAATAAAAACATGCCAAATTGTTGAAAAAAGAAAATTGCCAACCATGGCCGGTTGACAAAGTGAAGGTTTATAAACTTAGTTGCTTTTGAAATATATTACTTATATTATAACACGTATTTTTTTAAAAGTACATGATTTTATATTACCTCCGCAGGGATATTATTCTATATTTATCAAAGGAGGAAATACAATGTTTAATTCATTCCCATTGTGCAGGTCTATTTTTGAACATTGGATTTATACCGATGCGAATTGCTTAAAAATTTGGATTACCATGTTAGGTAAAGCTAGGTATAAAAAAGAAACCAAAACAAGCTATTATCAAAATATAAAATACACCTTGGGATATGGTGAATTTATATTTGGGAGAACTCAATGGAGTAAAGAGTTAAACATAGGAGAACAAAGGATTAGAACGTGTTTGAAAAGACTTTTAGAAGATAATATGATTGTAAACATAAAAGCTACTCCGAAGTTTACAATATATTCTATCGTAAATTATGAAAAATTCAACCAGCATACTAACCAGCAACCAACCGAGCAATTTCAATCGTTTCAAGGAATATGCAACCAGCAGACTAACCAGCAACTAACCAGCAACCAACCAGCAACTAACCAGCAACTAACCACTAATAAAGAAGGTAAAGAAGGTAAAGAAGGTAAAGAAGGTAAAGAAGGTAAAGAAGGTAATGCTATAAGTCCTATTACTAATAACGAACCCTTAAAAGATACATCTACCGAAATACCTTTTAAAGAAATAATCGATTACCTAAATTTAAAAGCAGATAAAAAATTTAGTAGTAATAGTAGTGCGACTAGAAAACTTATAAATGCTAGGTTTAACGATAACGCTAAATACACATTAGGAGATTTCATAAAAGTAATAGACATAAAAACCATCGAGTGGAATCACGAGCCTAGTCTTAATGAAAAGGATATGAGGATTTATTTAAGACCGCAAACGTTATTTGGTGTTAACAATTTTGAAAATTATCTAAATCAGCCATTCAAAACACAAATTAAAGAAAAACCCAAATATAAGCCAGTTACAAGGAGGGATGATTTTTAATGCTAGATGCAGTGGAATTAAAAGAAGATTTAGGGCAACGAGCAAAAGAAATAATTTTAAGTGGATTAGGGTTAAGAGAAATTAAAAAGATGGTGAGTTGTCCTTTTCACACAGATAAAAAACCTTCTATGAGTTGGTTTGCTAAAGGAATGATGTATAGGTGTAATTCATGCGGAGAACAAATTGATATTTATAGATATTATCAAGATTATGAAAATATGTCATTTTGTGAAGCTGTAGAAAAAGTCGGGGAATTGGTAGGTAAAAGCGGAGTTCATTTACAAAACAAAACTTCTAAGAAAATATATAAATTCCCGAATATTAAAACTATAGAATTAACCGATTCATTAATTTCTTACATGGATAAAAGAAAAATTACTAAACAGACGTTGAATGAATTAAATGTTAAGCAAGGTAGATTCGCAAACAAAGACGTTTATGTATTTCAGTACTTCAAAGGTGGTAAATTAGTATTCGTTAGTTATAGGGAAGCTATAAAAGGTGGACTAAAGGGTGGTTGTGAACTTGACACAATGCCGATTTTATGGGGAATGGAACATATTGATATGTCTAAACCTCTTGTAATTACGGAAGGCCAGCCGGATGCGATGGCAATTTATCAGAGTGGTTATAAAAATGTTGTGAGTGTACCTAGTGGCTCAAATAATCTTACTTGGATTGATAATTGTTGGGAATGGTTGCAATGTATAAAAGAATTTATAGTTTATGCTGATAATGATAAGCCGGGTTTTGAAATGGCTGATAAAATAAAAATGAAACTTAAAAATGTAAAAATTATAACATCTGAAAAACACAAAGATGCTAACGAAGACCTTTATTATGAGGGTGAAAAATACATTCTAGAATTAATAAATAAAGCTATAAATGAAGTTCCAGAAGGCTTAATTGAGGTATCGCAATTAGAATATAAATCAAATATCGAAATACAATCTAACGGTATCGAAACAGGGTTTATTGAATATGACGAACATGTGGAGGATTGGAAAGAACAAGAACTCACAATAATATTCGGTAGAAACGGAGAAGGTAAAACCACATTTATAAGCCAGGTGATAGCACATAATCTTATGAAAAATACAAAAGTGTTTTTATACAGTGGTGAAATGTCGGAGCATAAAATACAGGATTGGTTATACAAACAAATAGCTGGAAACAAAGACGATTATTTTAGATTTATTCAGTGTAAATATAAGTCTAAAGCGGAATTAAAACCGAATATCATAACAGAAATAAAAAAATGGCACCAAGACAAATTTTATTTATTCGATAGAAGTTCAGACAAAGTTAGCAAGAAAATGGATGATTTCTTTAAAATTATGGGTATTGCTGCTGATCGCTATGGTGTTAAGTTGTTTGTGATTGATAATCTTATGAGTAAGCTCGAAGAAGTAGCAGATGAATTGTATTCAGCACAAGCAAATTTTATTCAAAGTTGTAAAAACTTCGCTATTAGCAATAATGTTCATGTGGTTCTACTTGCGCATCCCAACAAAGGAAAAGGTGAAATTAAAACAGATGATGCACAAGAAGGTAATTTAGATAAATTGGATATAAGTGGTTCAAACAATATCGCCAATAAAGCTGATAATATAATTGCGATAGAAAGAAATTTTGGAGATAATGCGGAGTGCGATGCTTTCATTACAAGTTTAAAAGATCGTGAAAGTGGAATAAGAAAAGTTATAAGAATGAATTTTAGTAAAAAGACATTAAGATTTTACAATGATAGAACCAAAGAGATAGTAAATTATGGGTGGGAAAAGAATAAAAACATGGAGCTTAATCCTAACTATGTCACAGACGAACCTATTCCGTATTAGGAGGTTAGAGATATGGGTGAAAAGGAATTTAAAATCAAGCATAAAGAATTTTGTAATAGATACAACGAAAGCTTAGATTTGTATTATAGATGTTCGGAATATTGCGAAGATTCCAAAAGGACACCACAAGAAATTGATAAATATACTAAAATTTTAAGTATGTATAGTGTGATTTTATCTAAAATGTTGATTGAATATAAAGAATTAAACGGACAAGAATTATCGAACAGAATTACCCTCGGGGGTTTCATATTTTATGAGCAGAATACGTAATTGGTTAATTCAACTCTATTATGACAAATACTCTAATGATAAAAATAAATTATTAAATTTAATCATTTTAGTGGTTATGAAATTAACTACTAATAAGCCTTCTAAGACGATTTAATATTAAAAGGTATGATTAGTCAAATATCGAATAAAAATCAATCACAGGCTACATTGTGAATTACAGGGGGTATATAAAGTGCTATCAAGAGGTGAAAATGGAAAACTAAGGCTTAAACATTTTGTTTTAGATGTTATTTTGGATGATTTATTTGAAAAATGCAAGGATGAAACTGAGGTTTTGTGGTTATTAAATCATTTAAAAGGTTCGGCAGCGGTTTCAGCAGGCACAAAATTGGATGAAATAAAAAATGATGTTGGTGAGTTATTGGAAACTCCTATAAAAGAGTAAATATTTTTAAATATTATTTCAACATTTAGTTGTTATTTATTACAATTAGGAATATAATATAATTATGATAATGTTTAAATATGGTAGGGAGGTTATATTATAACAAGGGTTAAAGTTATAAAATTGTATAAAAAGTATGTGCGTGAATGTGAAGAAAAAGAGATTGTGCCAATAGACAAAATTGAGTTCGAGGAAAGATATAACGATGCTAATAGAGAAGATTAATTTGGAATTAAAATAAATTCTGGGGAGGATTATATTTATATGAATGAGCGCGACATAGATAAAAAAATACACGAGAATGAACAGAAAATACTATGGCATAACGAAAATGCTAAGAGATTAAGAGCGGATGAAAAACGTATATATGACGGATTTCATGAAATGAACGAAAATTGGCAAAAATACTTAAGGAATAAAACTAATGGCTAGTGGTTGCATAATCGAGAATTGTTTAAAATGCAAGCGTGGAGGTAACGAGGATTACTTGATAACCGAAAGGAGAAAACTATGAAAGTAGGTTTATTTGACCATACTGAATTAATAATTGATAAGAAAAATAAAGTGTTAATTCATAGAGAAAGTGGCTATTGTAGTGGGTTTGAGAAAATTTGTGATGAAAAAGAAACTTTGAAAAACTTCGCGATAGCAATTGATAATTTAGAAATTAAAGTTGGATTATGGTTAATTGAAAAGATGTAATAAGAATGGGGATGAAACGTATTAATATATTCGGGGAAATGGTAAGAAAATTACGCAAGCGGAACAATTGGAACATATTAGAATTAGCAAATAAATTAAAATACAGTAAATCAATGATAAGCCATATCGAGATAGGTGACAGAGAACCTTCTTTAGACAGAATAGTGCTAATAGCCAAAACCTTTAATGTCTCAGTAGATACTTTGTTAGGTATTGATTCTGCTGAACGTGATTATGATGTGCTTATGGTAGAGAATAAGAGATTAAATAAAATAATTTCTGATATTGGTATGAGAGTAAAAGAGAGAATGAGATAGTCGGAATAAAAATTAAGGAGGAATGGGCTATGTTAGAAGCAAGAATTAGTTATATTAATGGTAGGACACATATTGTAGAAGCAAACAATGTAGAAATGCTTAAAAGCAAGTGTAAGCCTTTCATTGAAGATAAAAATGTATATGACATATGGGTAGTTAAGTTAGAGGGTGTAGGTTGGCTTAAAAGTGAATTATCACCAGAACTATTATAAGACGTGCTTCAAAAATAATCTGACATAATTAAATTTATAACTGTAAATATGTTGTATAATATAAGTAGATCAAATTATGTAATAGGTTCTTGAATGTTTGCTGTAATAAAATAATATAATTCCACAATAGTTTAAAGCCTGTATGCTTGCCTTTCATGTAAGTATATGGGTTTTTTATTTTGCAAAACAACATTGGTTACATTTTGCTCAATATGGAATACTATATAGTAAGAAGTAGTTAAAAGGAGATATATTTAATGATAATAGGTGTGGATTTAGGTAATTATGCAACAAAAACCTCAAAGGGTGTTAATTTTACGTCTAAAGTTGCAAAGACGGACAATATACTTGACAGTTCCATTGCGTTAACAACCATGGATGGTACTTTTTATATGGAAGAAGGTTCATATAATACTGAATACCGTAAGATTAAAAAAGAATATATTAAAGAAATGTTTCTTGCGGCGGTAGCAATGAGTACGGATGAAATAAATAATCAGATTTGTGTGGGTTTACCTCTTAGTCAATACAAAGAAGATAAAAATGCTTTTAAAGAATTATTATTAAAAGACAGGATGCAGAATATTGGTTTAAATGGGATTGAAAGAAAGCTAATAATTGAAGATATAGAAGTATATCCAGAGGGCATTGCTGCTTTAATAAACAAAGAATTTAACGGTGTTATTGTAGATATCGGAGGTAGAACAACTGATATCGCATTGTTAGAAAATAAAAAAGTTAAAAAACCATATAGTTTGCCTATTGGGACCTTAAATTTATATTCAGATTTTATAAAAATGGTTAATAGCAAATATGCACTTGATCTAAAAGCTGATGATGCACCAAGATTAATTAAAAATGGATTAAAAATATATGGAGAAGATAGAAATATTGGTTTTGCATTAGATATATTTAAAAGCTATGTAGAAGGGCTTGTGAATGAGTTACAAGTTGGGTATAGTATCAAGACCTTAGACATTATGTTAGTTGGTGGTGGAGCTATAATGCTTCATAAAGCGTTTAAAAATAGAATACCTAATGTTCAATTAATAGAAGATTCAATATTTGCCAATAGCAGAGGTTTTAAAAAAAGAGGTGAATCAATTTGGCTTTAAAAGTTAGCATTTCGTTTAAAGAAACAGAGAAAGACATGTATAATTTTCTCTTATCTCAGTTAAGTCCTAGCATTTATATTAAAGGGTTAATAAAAAAAGAAATGCCGGTTAAAGTTATGAAAAATGAAAAAAAACAGGAAAGTGATTTTGATTTAGATTTTTAATTAGCTACAAAGTAGTACTAAAAGTGAATATTACGGTAAAAAGCGAGAAAGAATAATATTAAAATTTTTAGGCTATTCTGATAAAAACCAACAATTAAAGTTTATTTAAAAGTTTAGCATTTGCTAGACTTTTTCTTATTTATGGAGTAATTCATTGTAACCAATTGATTAAACTTTGTATATATTATTAATACAACAATACAAAGAAGGACGTAAATATGTCAAAAATAGTTGTAAGTTTTAAGAACACAACTAAAGACCAAAAAATCTATGCAGCCATATACGCCATGGAGGAAAAATCAGCATTTATAAAAGAAGCATGTGAATTTTATCTGAAATATATAAGTCTTAATAAATCATCAAAAGACGGACTTGAAGAAATTTAAAACAAACCTCGATACAAGCAATAAGCAGCAGCGCACCAACTCAAAACTTCACCAACACTTAATAATAATATCATAATATCACTTCCTTTTAAATTTAAGTATACCCCATATCTACAATCAATATACAAGGAGTAATTGTCGGTGGAAGAGTTCGTAATGATGCAAAAATTATTATGGTTAGCAATGTGCATCCCGGTTATAGATATAGTTTTATTATTTAGAAAAAATAAGCAAAAACTAGCAACCTCAAAATTAGGTACTAAAAAGGATTTAGGAAAACTTACTGGAACAGACGGACTAGTATTATCAAAAGAGTTTCAATTGACCTTCAAGAAGACATTAGAAGGTGTCTGTGTTATAGCACCAACAGGAGAAGGGAAGACAACAAGTATTCCTCTGCCTAATCTATTAAGCGATGATTTGCCTAAAAGTAGCCTTATAATAGGTGATCCTAAAGGTGAGTTGTGGGATTTAACGAGTGAGTATCAAAGAAGTATAGGCAGAGAACCGATATTGTTTGAGCCTTTAGGCAAACATGCAAAATACAATCTTTTAGAAAACTGCGAAGGATTTACAGAAGTTAGAGAATTAGCAAGCAATTTAATTGTTAATGGTGGTTCAGGGAAAAGCGGAAATGAATGGGAAAACATGAGTATTCCTTTATTCACAAGTGCTTTATTATACAGTAAAAATATATCGCAAGCTTTAAAACTTATAATCAATACACCACTAGAGGAATTAACAGAAATATTAGGTAATAATCAAAATGAAGATATTTCTATACAATTTAAAATATTTATGGCTAGTGCTGGAAGTCCAAAAACAATGTCAAGCATAATGTCAACGTTATTAACAAGTCTACAGTTATTCACAGATCACAAAATAATCAACAATACCTCTAATAGCGATTTTAAGCCGCTCGATTTAAGAACTAGACCTATTGCATTGTACATCAAATATGATACGTCAAAGAGTAAATACCTATCACCGTTCTTATCGGTATTCTATACTCAATTAATTGACAAGGTTATGCACAATAAAGGATTACCGATATTATTCATGCTCGATGAATTTCAGAATATTGGTAAAATATCAAATTTTGAAGAAACGGTTTCAGTATGTAGATCAGAAGAAGTTGGATTTTTAGTATGCTTACAAAATATATCAAAACTCTATGAAATATATGGCGAGAATAACGCAACCACAATTCTGAATAATCTTAAATCTAAAGTTATACTACCTTCTATTTCTGATTATAAAACAATGAGTTATATTTCAAATTTATGTGATGATAGAGAAGTGAAAACAGAGACACATAACGGTGACAAAGTAACAACAGGAACTACTACTAAGAAATTATTTACACCAGGTGAAATCAGACGTATAAACGATGACATGGTATTAATAATTGCTCATAATAAATTGCCATTTTTAGACAATCAAAACATTTACTATAATCAACCAAAATATGCAAACAATGTACAAAAAGTTAGTAATTAATGGTAACATAAAAAACAGATTCTGAAGGTTGCATATGGTAAAACCTAGTAATTAGATAGGAATATAAACCGTAACTCAGTACGGCATTTTGCAAAACAATAAACAAGGAGCAAATAAATGAGTTGGGAAGATTTTAGAACACCAGTTAAAACAGAAAAATTGAAAGACATAACTATAAGTAAAAACTCAAATTTTTATTATGCAATATTTAGAATAGCTGACAAATACAAAACCGTCAATTCATTAAATGGATTTGTTAATCATATGGAACGAGAAAACGAAGTTGCAAATGCAAATACTAATATAAAAAACGAAATATTAATAGGCGATAAAAACGTAATCAATAATGTCAAAAACTATATAACAGATATTAAATTAAGAAAAAATGCAATAATAGCAAGATCGTTATTAATGTCCGCATCACCTGACTTTTTTAAAGGATTATCAAAAACGGATTTAGAATTATGGAAAAACGATAATGCTAAATTCCTAAAAGATAACTTTGGGAGTAATTGTGTCTATGCAACTTTACACAAAGATGAAAAAACTTGGCATATTCACGCTCTCATAGTGCCTAAATTTAAAAACAAGAAAAATGAAAGCATATTATCTAATACGCGATATTTTGATGGTGTAGAGAAAATGAGAGAGTGGCAGACTAATTATAGCAACCACATGAAACAACGCTTTAAATGCCTTAATAGAGGTGTTAAATATAGCAAGCGCAAGCACATGGAAGTAAAAGCATGGTATGCAGCAATAGAAAAGAAGTTAAATGAGAATGACCATAAACAAATGCTAGCAAAAGCTAGAAATTCCGAACTCCAAGAAATCAAAATTAAAGCAATTGAGAGGACGTTACAAGTGTATAAAAATTATAGTAACAAAAATAGTTTAGAAAAGGACAAAGCCATTACAGAAGCCAAGGAACTAATTAAATGTATTGATAACCTGAAAGAAAGTAAATATATTTACAAGCAAGCATTAAACATGTTAAGTCAAAAATATAAAGTTCCTCAATATCTCATAGACCAAGCAATTAAAGAATGCGAGCATATTAGTAACAAGGAGAATGAAAGAGAATGAAATTAACAATATAACCTATATGATTATAAAAATGGAATTTGCGTAGAAAATGGTAAAAATGAAAAGTACTTTTCGGTTGATGCTGATGGAAGGCTAAAAGAAATTAAATTTAGTTTAGATATGGAATATAAACACATAATAGAGTTCAGTATTGGTAGCAATGATAAGGAGTTAGAAAAATGAATAAAAAAATGTCTGAAATGTTTAATCAAATAATTGGTCATTTTATAGCGCAGGAACAAAGAGGAATAATCACAGAAAAAGAATTTCTCAAAAGATATAACCAGTTTGAAAATTTCAAAGAAGAAATGAGATATAAAATAAATTTTCCAGTGGTTGATATAGATTTATAACAATAAATAAGGAGAATATTAATGAATGCAGCTGCAGCACTAGAAAACGTATATCATTCTATTATGTTAAATGAATGTAAAACAGAAGAAGCTAAAGAATGGGAAAATGCACGACATGAAATCATGGTTGAAAGTATAAAAGATTCCTGCAATTATTACGGATCAAGAAATTGCGAGCATGAATATGAGAATGAAAGAGAAAAAGAATAAAAAAGGAGTTGGAGAATGATATTCAAAAATAAACTTACTACTTTAATCAATGAAAATAAAATTCTTAAAGAGGAACTCTTATTAACTCGTAAAGTTGCGGATATATATAGAAATGACCAACAAGAATTTTGGAATATAAAAATAAAAGAAAACATCAACGAACCTATTGAAATAATATCTTTGAAATTTGCTCCGAATCAATATGAAAATGAGTTAGAAAGATGAATACAAGAGAAAGAGTTCTGGAAACAATGCAGGAATTGAAAATAAGTTCAAGTGAGGTTAATCAATCTATTGAGAGTTGTGCTGGGATGGAGAGAGGATAAAACCTTTCTCTTTTTTATTTATTAGAAATGATTGACAATACACACACGTGTGTGTATAATATGAAGTATAGAGAGTTAGTTAAATAATGTTTAAAATAAAGAGGGGGCAAATATCAATGAATGTATATCAAAAACTATTAAATAAGATAGTTCAACGCGATACCGACATACCTAAATGTATGACTTTTAGAGAAGCTAGGTGTACGTGGAGAAAAAACCTTAAATCAACAAACGGAAATTATGAATTTTTAAAGTATATGAAAAACAATAAAAGGGGTGTGTAAAAATGAATAAAGAGACATTGAAACAATTAGTAGAATTATCGAAGTATGCAAATCAGCAAAACAATATATTGGATAAAAGCGGAACCGTCAGTGACGTATTTGATCTGATAATTGAAAAAATACACACTGCAATACTTACTAATTACGCATCACGTCATGATAGAGGGTGGGAAAATGGCTTTAATACCATATGCGATTATGAGGATGATATTATAAACATAGATGAATTAGTCTATAAACTAGAAAACTTAAAGAGTAAAAACCAAGAAATACCGAACTGGGGAGAATTAATTTCAAATAATAGCGATAAAATTTTAAAAAAATGGGATGAAATTTGTTTAGAAAATCAAACTAGAAGAAATGATGGTGCAATAATAATAGATGAAAACGGAGAAATACACTATCTTAAAGATGAAAAAGTGGTTAGTTTTATATTTGAAGATGAAAGATGGTATTTAGATGTTATAAAGTTTTGGGGAAATGATAAAAATATCGAGAAATTTTCTTCAAGATTATATGCAGAAAACTGTATAAAAAATGCGATAATAAAACAACTTGGCAATACCATAAATTTAAAAGGGTTTAAAACTATGAGAGAAATAGCTGAAGAATACGATATTTCCATAGACACTTTGAGAACTAGATTGACGCTAGAAAGTTTCAATTTAAAAGAGGAGATCGACTACAAAAAGTTAGGCGAAAGGATGCCGACATTATTAACACCTGAAGGTGTAAGAAAAATAACTAAAAGTTAATTATTGAGAGAGGGTAAAACCTTTCTCTTTTTTATTAGGAAAGTTATTGTAAAATTCAACATTTCGTAGTATACTACCATTAATAGAATAAATTAAAAAATCTTCAACACTCTCATATTGGCTTACAAGACCAACCATGAGAGCTAAATCAATCAAGTGATCAGAACACTTTGAAAGACGTTTAGAAGAATATTATTGAGCTAATTATAGCACTTTTAATACTCCAATACAACCCTTTTATAAGTTAATCACTTGTAGAAGGGTTTTTGTATTTTACAAATGATTGGAGGCCGTTGAAGGAAGAATGCCTCGTTAAACTAAAAAACTCATACAGTAGGAAATACTAATGCCAATTAGGAGCGTAGCACTGTATTTGTTATTCGTTAGATGGAAATACGTCCTCGGTGAACTACATGGCTGGGTGTATGGGAGAGGACGAAAAATCTCATTAATATGGATATAGAAGTGTTGCAGAAATGCAAAGGGAGCAACTAAAAACTTAATGTATGGCGCTAAATGAGTGAGTTGAGGTAGAAATACTTTTGAATGGTTGGTTAGAAATAACGGTGTGAAGTCGAGTACTTAAAGTGTACGAAACATTAACACTTTCTTGAAGATTAGAGTAAAATCTAATTTTTAGGAGGGAGGGAGTTCTATCTTCATTCCTTTAGTCCCGAAACATTTTAGAAGTTCAAAAACTTATATACAATAAAATAAATAGAGGGGGATAAAATTGAAACAGTATAAATTAACGAAGAATGAAAGCTTGGTACTTGAACACTGGGAGAAAACATCTAAGACAAAATACAAAGAAAATATAAATTTAATAAAGGTATTTATTAATCCACTTTTAAAAAAACATAAAAAGGAAGTGTTAATAAATAGTATAGATAATTATTTTATGCTATTAAACAATAAAAAATATTATATGGATAATAGATATAGCATTACAGAATTTTTTACTGGTGATATTTATTATAGATTTACAGAAAGGGGTACGGAAAAACTTAATTATAATCATTTCATAGGGCCTACAAGTTGTTACAGGAAAAACGGAAGATATGAGGTAAAATTAGATGATGATATATTACAATGGCTATTAGAAGTTAACTCAATGTACTCTATAGACATATATAAGTCTATACTATCAACTTTTAAAAGCAAACTCGATACTATAAAAACAACAAACGTAAATACGTATGCTTATAACCTTTGCATAGAATATTTCAACAAAAGAAAAGGCGGTAATTTTACTAAAAATAACGGAGATACAACAAATTTTAAATATACATTAAGAATTATAAAATTTATTATAAACGAGAGAAGGAATTTATATGAATGCCGAGAAAGAAAGGCTCTTTGATAAATTTATTGATATGGTTTATGTTAAGGGTGTAAAACTAACGTTCAGGCAAGGAAGAGTATTGAGAAGATTATCCGACGAGAAAGGTATAGAGATGATGAAAGAACTTGATGAGACATTGATAAAAGAGGTCAGGGACTTAAAGAAAGATTGAAACGAGGGGGCTATTAAATGAATAACATGTCCGATGGAACAAAAGACGGAATAGTTATTATGTTATTGCAAGGATGGGACAATATATCCAGTAGGATTAAAACAAGAGCAATTAGAAATGTTAGATTTGAGTATTGGGATATGCCTTCAAGGTGGTTTGAATGTAATTAATAAACCGATGGGTCAAATTATGAACTTGAAAAAATAATAATACGAATCAAGCTGGAGGAGATTATGAGAGTAGTAATAAATGCACATGGAAATATCGTAGAGGATAAAGATGAATTAAAAACAATAAATGATACTCCTAAAAGATTACTCTTTATTGAAATGAGTAGATATACCTATAATCATAGGAGGATAAATACAAGAGGGGCTGAACTTAAATTTAACAGTGAATTGTTTTTTAACGACATTGTATATCATTATAGTGATGGTACAAAAGTAGGAATTTAAGTCATATTTCAAAAATATTCTAAAGTAGTCGATTTTAAATCGAGAGGTTGAAAGGAGAAAAAACAATGATTGAAGGATTAAAGAGGGCAAAGGAAATTATAGAAACCGAAATACAATGTGAATTAATAGAAGATAATAATTCCATCGAAGGATTAAGAACTGCATTATTTTTTATAAACGAAGAAATAAAAACTGAACAAAGTAATGAGGATTAATTTGGGGGTAACAAATGAATATTATATTACAGATATATTGGATAACAGTATTAGCGGGTGTAATGTCTGCAATACTTAGAATGAAGTTAAATAAAGGAAACGATCCTTTTAAAGCAATGAGACATATACAAGAACAAATGGATACTCTGCCAGATGAATGGTTAGAAAGATTTAATAATTTATTTAATTGGGCGTTTGATAACGCACCTCTTAGTCTTTATATAGTAATAGCGACACTTGCAGTAATACCCGTAGTTAATTTAATGTATTTTTGGGAAAACATCAAAGGTGCGATTGCTGACAGTAAAAATGAATAGATAAAGTTTATGGATATAGTTGTAAGATACTGTATCCTTTTTCTATTTCAATTTTAGTTAAGATATAGTAAAGTATTTAAGAGGTGAGATTGCAATGAACAAATCGGAGTTTGAGGAAATGGAGATAGTAAAGCAATTAGAATATGTTAATGATCTACTTGCAAAAGGTGATACATTAACAAAAGCGGCGCACTATTTAGGCATAGGTCGCACTAGTATAGCAAGAAATTTCAAAAAGGCTAGCTATATATACGATTCTATATCTAAGCAGTACGTCAAAACAAACATACCACAAGAGGATAAAAAAGACAATACTCCAATTGTTGACAAGAAGAAAAAACTAAGCCATAGACCAAAAGAAAAACTAGACCATAAGCTAAGCGATAAGCTACAATTAGACATACCTATTAAAGCTAAGGCTAGAGTTAAGACTAAAGCTTTCGGTATTGTCATGGATATTGCGTTGGCTGATAAACTGGATAAATTAGCGAAGAGTAAAGGCGGGTACAGTAGAAATGAAATAGTCAATATAATATGTAAGCTATACATAGACAACATGGACGATAAATAATCATATGAAAAATAAAAAAACATCTGCAAATTAATGTAGGTGTTTTTTATCTGCTTTAGTGTATGAACGCTATCAGTAAAGCTACTGTAAGAATAATTGATTTTGGTTTCTTAAGCTTGTCTAGAATTTGTTCTTTAGTAATTTTTTTACCGTCACTAGTTTGTATGTAAAAAAGACCTTTTAGTAAATTTGTCATAAGCATAGCCTCCTAATGTTCTTCCTTTATTATATCATTGAATGTGACAGAAAGAACAAATTAATGAACACTATATACTACTAAATATTGACCTATTTTTACATTTCTATTAAACGATATTGTCGAAATCAATTCCTAAACTACGTAATTTGATTACCAGTTCCCTTATTTCATTTATGGACATATTAGCAAGCTCTGAATCTTTGTTAACAACGAGTTTAACGTTCTGTTGTTTATTGTATTTATCGAATATGGTTGTCTGCATTATTTTGGCATTTTTAATATCCACCTTTCCCAGTAGGTAATCTGTCGTTACATCGAAAAACTCTGCAATTTTAGATAGAATGAACAAACTCGGCATACGCGTATTCCGCTCATAATTACCCAATGATCCGTAAGTTACTCCTATATCGTATTTAGTTTTCAATATTTTGGCAAGTTCCTCTAAGGTTAAATCCTTATCCATCCTCAATCGCTTTAGTCGTTGGGTAAATACTTCTCTCAACTCTTCGTCACTATTCATAATTTTATCCTCCATATATAAACACCTCCATGTATTTTTAAAATTTAAAAAACAACATATAAAACAATATATACATTTATTAGTAGATTAACATAAGATTTTTTCAACTACATACTAACATTATAAACGAAAATAGCAAAAAGAATACCAAAAAGACAAAAATAATTTCTAAAAGAAATAGTGTGAAAAAATAATTCAACAAGATGTGGAAAATAGGAAAATAAAGGGTTGCAAATTATAACGATATGTAATACAATATAACAATAAGAAGGAATAATTTAGCATGAAAGGAAATGATGTAGTGAAAAGACAAGAATTAAAAATCGCTAGAGTTAAAGCTGACATGTCACAAGCAGAAGTTGCAGAACGCTTAGGAGTAACGCAATCTTGTTATTGCCAAATAGAAAATGGTAAACGGAATCCTAGATTAAAACAGATTCAAATACTTATTAAACTTTTAAAAATTAAAATTGATATTTTATAAAAGGGGGAGTTATGGAAAACAAATGCGATATATGTACTCATAGTGTTGTATCGGACGAAAGAGATGTTGGGGCTGGATATGTACCATTTTGTAATAAACATCATTGGAGTGGAGATTGCGGGGATGCAGAAGAACAACAATGTGCTTATGGAGAAAGTTGTCTTGATTATAACTTAAAACAAAATTAAAACTATGGGAATCGAGGGAGGTAAGCGTGGAGATACGAAAAGCGATAAAGTTAAAAACAAAAGAAAAAGGAATTGAAATAAGAGAAATGACTTGCGGCGAAACATTTGAACAGTTCGAAAGATTAATTTATAAAAAAGCACTTGAATTTACAAATTCGGATTTAGATATTGAGGATTTAAACCAAATAGGCAGCATGGCATTGGCGAAAGCTTTTAACGCTTATGATATTGAAAAAGGTTATCTGTTCACCACATTGCTAGGCAGGGTTGTAACAAATGACTTTTTAATGCAAATAAGAAAGGAATCAAATAAAAAGAAATATAACATGTGCGAAGTAAGTTTTGATGAACCGTTTGCCACCGATGGTTGTGGAAATACATTGACATTAATGAATTTGATTTCAAGTCCAGATCAGTGTGAGGAATTAGTTTTAAAGCACGAAGAAATAAAAGAAGTTAATCTACTTATTAACGAACTTAAACCTAGCCATAAAGTGATATTAAAAATGTTTTTTATTGATGAATCTTCACAAATGAAAATAGCAGAAAAATTAAATTTAAGTCAAAGTTGGGTGAGTAAACTTCTTAGAGAATTGCCTGTGTCGTTGAAAAAGAAATATGAGTTTTTAGAAAAATGTGTTTAAAAATAAATAGGGGGACAATATGGAAAAATTAAATTTATTTCAGAAAATAGTTGAGGTTAGAAAGTCTATAACAGGATTTTCAAAAGATACTAAAAGTTATGGTTTTGATTATGTAAGTGGTAGCCAAGTACTAAGTAAAATCAAAGTTAAGATGGATGAAATGGGATTATTGCTTATACCTAGTGTTGATTATTCTACGGTGCATTGGGAAAAGCATAATTATATAACCGCTAAAGGAAAAGAAAGTATGGATTTTATAGTGACTTTCAAACTAACTTATACATGGATAAATGCAGAAACACCTACAGAAATGTTAGTTACTGAATGGCTAGCACTAGGGCAACAAACGGATGATATAAGTAAGGCAGTGGGGACTGCACTTTCGTACAACGAGAGGTACTTTTTGTTAAAAACATTTGGATTACCAACTGATGAAGATGATGCAGATAATAAGGAACCTACAGGAACGAAGAATGATAAACACAATTTTGATTCTAATAATGTAACTACTAAAATGTTAGTTGATATGGCAGCGAGCAAGGGATATAACGAAGCTTCATTGTGCAAAAAGTACAATGCAAAAGAAGTTAAATTCATCAAACAAGAAGATAAAAAAAGTGCTTATGAAAATTTTAAGAAAATGGGTAATGAGAAAAGCGAAGAAAAATTGATTGATAAGAACAAAATTGAAGCAATCAAAGTGTTGGCAGATAAAAAAGGCGTTAAGCAAGCGATAATATGTGCCGCTTATAACAATACAAAGTTTGAACAAATGACTTTTGAGGTTTGGAGTGAAGCAATGGAGAAATTGGGGCTGCGTCCTGATAAGGTAGCTAATCCGCTGGAAGGCATAATATAGATGGCATAATATGATAACAGTACGCAATAAGGAGGTATAAACATGACTGTATATGATTTGTTAAAAAGAATAGAAAAGGAAGATTATCATAAAGTTATTGTATTCAACGATGGCAAAGGGTGGACTAATGTAAAGCTAGTTAATACTATTAGTGAAATAACTCTTGTAGCTGGTAATAACACGATATTTAGTGATGGTGAATAGCGGCACACTTCAAAAATATTTTGATGTAACAAAGTTTTGAAAAATAGGGGGAATTAATATGTTGGATATAAAACTAGAAAAACAATTACCGATCGTACAAATAAATTTTGAAGAGGTAAAGGCTTCTTTAATAGCTGGATCTGAAAAATATAAAAATCTAGTAGTTTCTGAAAGCACTTTAAAAGATTGTAAAGCGATGCAAAAAGAACTTTCTAAGACGAAAAATGATTTAGAAACTTATAGAAAAGGAATTAAGAAAGAAATGCTTATTCCAGTAACTAGGTTTGAAGGCCAATGCAAGGAATTAGTTGGATTAATAGTAGAAGTTGAAAACCCTATCAAACAAGCAATTTCTGTATTTGATGATAAGGCTAGAGAGATTAAAAGATTAATGGCACAAACGCACATAGAAAGCATGGTTAAAGAGCTTCTGTTGAATGATAAGTATAGTAGTAAACTGATTGTACATGATGAATATATGAACGTTTCTATGAGCGTTAAAAAGGTTAAGGAGGATATTGAAAGACGAGGTTATCTTCTGCAACAAGAACAACAACAAGAAGTTGAAAACCTACAAATAATAAAAGATACTATAGAAAATTGCAATAAAAACATTGATGCCAAATTAGATATTTCGGATTTTCAAATGCTTATAAATACAGAATTTCCTATATCTCAAATACTATCTACGATAAACGACAGGGCAGAAAGAACAAAGGCTAATGAGTTAAAAGCTATAGCAGATAATAAAGCTAAAGCGGAAAAATTAGTTCTTGAGAGAATAGAAAAAGCTAAATTTGAAGAAGCGGAAAAAGTAAGGATAGAAGAAAGAAATAAAAGAATTGCAAAAGAAGCTGCGGAAGAAAAAGAAAGATTAAGATTAAAAGCTATTGAGGATGAAAAAACGGAAAAGTTGAATAAGGAGTTACAAGCTGAAAGAACACAGTATTTAAAGGATGAAGCTGAAAAAAATAAAGCTACTGAAAAACTAGAGCGAGAAACAAAAACAAAAGAATTGGTTAGAAATATCAATATAAGTGCTGAATCAGTAGAGGATAAAAAAACAGTTTCAGAAATAGCAGAGGAACGATTCTTCATTGAAATGAGAATACAAGGGAATATGGGAGAAGTCGTTGCACTTAGTAAATTTTTAAAAGATAACAACTATGATTATGTAGCTACTGCAAAAGGGAAAATCGAGGAGGAATAACACTTATGAAAAACTTTAGCCAGCCAGTACAAGTTTTAAGTATAAAAGAAATTAAGGGAAAGGCATTTTTGACGGTTGGCTTAGACATTACTAAAGAAGAATTATTAAAATATTCTACAAATAAGGGTATACATGGAGAAATAACATTTGATGATGGTAGAAAAATAAATGCTGAACAAAGGAAAAAACTTTACGCAACATTTAAAGATATAGCGGATTGGAATGGAGATGTTCCTGAGTACATTAAACAGTTGTTTAAATATAATTTTTGCATGGAAAGCGGATTAGAAGATTTTAGCTTATCTAATTGCACACTGGAGGTTGCAAGAGCTTTTATAGATTTTGTAATTGAGTTTGTAATAATGAATAGTATACCTTTAACAGACCTAGCACTTAACAGGACTACTGAAATTTCAACGTACTTGTTTTATTGTCTTAAACATTCTAAGTGTAGCATTTGCGGACAAGAAGCTATTATTTATACATTAGATGACAAAAGCAAAATATCTCTTTGTACTTTACACCATGACATAGCAAAAGAAAAAGGATTGGAGTTTTTTAAAAATACTTACAAAGTCTATGGAATTGAATATGTAAAGCTATAAATAAAATAACAACAAACTGTTGCATAATATTACTTATAGGAATATAATATAATAAGAAATGGAATAATAAGGAGGAATTGCCAATGTCAATCGTAAATTTAATATCAACAGAAATTGAAGAAGGTTTAGCGACAGGATATACAGAAATAACAACTCACAAGGGCATCACAAGAGGTTCTAAAGCTTTGGTGGTAATTGATAATGAATACAATAACAACTTCACGGTGGGTATGCTTAACCTCGCTACAATGGACAAAGAGATACTATTTGATTTATTAGACAAAACGTTACATGATAAATTTGAAACAAGGGAGTACATGCAGGAGAGGATTGAGGAATTAGAGAATAGAAATTCTGATTTAGAAGATGCACTCGAGGAATGTTCGGCAGGGAGTGTTCTTGATAATTTCGATTGTGAGTATGACTTTTATCAAGCAAATTAAAAAGCACCCTTCGGCGAGGGTACTTAGATTAAGAAATTGGTTAGGTAATAGATTTTGTGAATTTACTTACCTGACCATTATTATACAAAATAATGGAGGGAATTGCAATGACAAATAAAAGTAGAATTAATTATATTGGTTTTTGTAGAAAACATGGTGTGGTAGCAACTTTAAAAGGGTTGAGAAAATGGAGTTTTATTTGTAGATAAATTGGAGGGGGAAATTATTATGAATTTAGAAAATAGTATAAAAGATTGTATATCGCAGGAAATAGAAAAGGGAATAGTTGAAAAGGTAATAGCAGCAAAACTTGAAGAGTGCGTTTCTTCGGCTCTAAATGATATGTTCGGATGGAATGGAGAAGTTAAAAAGGTAATTGAAAACAAAGTTAAATCAGTAATGGTTCCTTATTTAGAAAATTATGATTACTCACAATATGTATGTAAACTTGATTCTGTACTAGTTGATGTACTTAAGGGTACCTCTTTAGAAAATAGAAAGTTATTAGAAAACTTTAAAGAATTAATGACTTGCGAAGAAATTTCAAGTGATATAAAGATAACTAAAATTTATGAAAAATGGTGCGAATATTGTTCTAATGTAATAGATACTGAAAAAATAGAAAATTATGAATATGACGGTGGCTATATCAATACTAGCTTTGAGGTAGAAGAAGTTAGTAGCGATTGGAACGATTACGAAAAACATATAGTTAGATTTGAATGTGAAGAAGACGAAAAATTAAATGTTGAGTTCATGCTTACTAGATGGAAAGAAATTGATAAAGGGCATAGATTGGAATGGAAGAAAAAAGCTAGCGATCTAAAATCATTAAGGCACTTAGATAAATTTGATATGTTTATGATGAGGGTAGATCAAGCTTACACAAAAATAGAAATAGACGATCAAAGTAGCAACGATGAAACACTTGTTGAACATAGAGATTATTAATTAAGTTAGAAGATGATGGATGTGAAGATTAAACATGAAAGTGATTAGGAAATATTTAATATTTTGTTGCCGACATTGATGTCGGTAGCAAACTAAAGGAGTGATTATATGAAAAAATTAGTAACTGAAAATCCCAAAGGAATGATTGAACACATGCACAACTTTGTATTTGTAAAAGGTAAAGAGGTATATGTAAGAGTTGGCGAAGCGGAAATATCTTTAGTTGAATATATTCGTAAAATGGATAAAGAATTGTACGGAATAGAACATGATGAAGAATATTGCAATGCTATAGATTTTGGAGAATATATGGACGAAGATAGGTTTACATGTGGCATGTATCTCGCTTTAGTTGGGTTCGCAGAGGTAAGAAATTATTTAAAAGAGTACGAGGATAAATTAGGAGAAGCGACAATCGAGGGAATAACGGAAAACGTTGCAAGAAATTGTGTTGCGTGGGACACTTCAAAAGATAAAACAGAAGGGTTGCTCCCGGAAGTTTATTTAAGCGATAGATACCTATATAAACAACTTACTGGCGAAGAATATAATTTTTCAGAAGTGTGCAAGAAATATCATATAGAATATTAGATTTAATAAAAACACGGATGATAATTTAAGGAGGATTATATGAAAAGGAAATTAGCGAAAATTAAAAGTGTAAGGTTTGGTTACTCTGAATATTTATTTGGATTAACGCTTGGAATAGGCGGAGAAGGTTGGGGAGTTGTTGGTAGCTATTATTATAATCCCTCATATAAAGGACATGAAGATAATGGCATGGTTACTATGATGGACAATGTACAGAAGATGTTAAAAGATGCCAATGTTGAAACTGTAGATAAATTATTAAATAAACCAATTGAGTGTACATTTGATGGCAATATATTAAAAGAATTTAGAATATTAACAGAAGTTATATAGTCCTATTACAAAAACCTAATGTGACTTTACAACAAACTAAGGGGGAGAAAATGGAAATAATCAAATACCCGTTGCTGGGAAAAGTGGAGGAAAAAGAATTCATATTAAGAACGCAAAATGGAGATAAAGAAGCACTGGAATATTTAATATTATGCAATATCGGAATGATAAAAACTATAGCTAAAAGATTTGTATCTAGGACTACAGAATTTGAAGACCTATGCCAAGTTGGAGTTATGGGTTTAATGAAATCTATAGATAAATTTGATTTAAGTAAAAACTTAAAATTAAGCACTTATGCTCATTCGTGGATTCGGCAACACATGATAAGGTTGGTACAAAATCATTCAAGAACAATAAGAGTGCCTTGCTGGATATTCGATAAAAATTATAAAATTGATGCGATGGTTAAAGAATTAGAAAGTGAACTAGGAAGGAAAGCTACGTCAAGTGAAATGGTTGAATATTGTGATAAGACATTAGAGGAAATTACGGAATTTAAAAAAAGTATGGTTGAAGTTTGTTCTTTTGATTTAAAAGTTGGAGAAACAGGATCACCGATTGCAGATGCGATTAAAGATGAAAAAGCGGTTGACCCAATTGTAGAAATGGCTGGTAAACACATGATAAAAATAATAAAAACAATATTGAGTGAAAAAGAATTTGATATATTTTCCAAAAAGATTGGGCTAAAAAACGAGGTTATGACCTGTAAGGAGATTGCTAAAACATATAACACAACGTGGAAAGATATAAATTCTATTTATCGAAGTGGATTGATTAAGCTAAAAAAGAATCAAGAGATTAGAGAATATCAATATTTGGAGGGGTAAAATATGAAAATTGATAATGTAGAAACAATGGGATTGCCTAGTAGTGTAAAGGCTTCAAAATATCCAATGGCAGTAGATACAAATAAATGCGATAGATTTATAACCGATAGAGTTATGGGCCTTGCAACCTCCGATAAAGGCGAAGGGCATGACCAATTCTTGACAGGTATTTTAGTATCGTTTGACTTAACTTTTAGCAATAAAGCATGGATTGAGATGGAACGCTATACCTTCGTAAATTTTGTTTCAAGTCAAAGTACTATGCATAAAATAAGTAAATTCAATCTACACAATCAATATAATCAATATGTCGATCCAAGAATAATTACCGTCATGGAAGAATTAAAAAATACCTACAATGAAACAAAAGATAGCGTAGATTATTTAAGACTTTTATATAGCAACCCTAGTGGATTTGAATTAACCGCTCGACTAACTACGAACTACAGAGCGTTAAAAACTGTATATAGCCAACGTAAAGACCATAGGTTGCCTGAATGGAAAGAATTTTGCAAATGGGTTGAAAGCTTAGAATTTAGTGAGCTTATAACTGGAAAGTTAGTTAAGTCGTAATTGCTAAATAGTCCGAAGGGAGGTATTAGAGTTGAATATTGGAATAATAGATGCTGATTTAATAGGTAGGAAACAACACAGATTTCCCAACTTGGCTTGTATGAAGCTAAGTGGGTACTATAAGTCAAAAGGAAATAATGTAACCTTAAAATTGGATTATGAGAGTTTCGAAGCATATGACAAAGTATTTATATCAAAAGTATTTACAGATACACCTATAGACGAAAAAGTATTAGAAATAACCAATGTTGAATATGGTGGTACTGGATTTTTCTTTGACAAAGCACCAGATTTACCATATGAAATAGAGCATTCCATGCCAGACTATAGTTTATATAGCACTTGGGTACAAAATAAAATAGACAGTGGTTCTAAACCAAAACAATTCGATGATTATTTAAAATGCTCAATAGGATTTACTACTAGAGGTTGTTTCCGTAAGTGTCCATTCTGTGTTAATAAAAAGTATGATTGCACAGTTATACACTCACCTATAAATGAGTTTCTTGATATTTCAAAACCTAGAATATCTCTATGGGATGATAATTTTTTAGCATTTCCAGGCTGGAAACAGATATTGAAAACAATAGTCGATACTAAAAAGTATTTTCAATTCAGACAAGGATTAGACATTAGATTAATGACAGAGGAAAAAGTATTAGCATTTAAGCCAGTTAAGTATTTTGGAGATTATATATTTGCCTTTGATTTCTTAGGAGATAGGGAGCTTATAGAAAATAAATTAACGATATGGAAAAAACATATAAAAAAAACTACAAAGCTATATGTATTTACTGGGTTTGATAGAAACGATAAATGGGATCAGAACTTTTGGAATCAAGATATTGAAGATACATTTGAAAGAATTAAAATATTAATGAAGTATGGCTGCTTGCCTTATATTATGAGGTTTAACAGATATGAGGAAAGTCCATATAGAGGAATGTATATAACTTTAGCTAGGTGGTGCAATCAACCTAATTTTTTTAAAAAGAAAAGCTTTAGAGAATTTTGCATAGCAAATGGAGAAAACAGTTCGCCGGTAAAATATATGAATGAGTTTGCAGCAAAGTTTCCGGGTATAGCATCAAAGTATTATGACTTGAAGTATGAAGGATTAAACGTGTATTCAAAGGATATTAAAGCTATCAGCTAATTAAAAGGAGGGAATAATATGGAAGATAACAAACAAGTTCTATTCAATGAAAAAGGCGAAACTGTATGGAAAGATTGCTGTAAAGATTGTGGGTTGTTTGAATGTCCTGCAAATGAAACGAGGTGCCAATAACGGTGGAAGAACTGTTGAAAGAAAATGAAAGATATGTATTAATACAGACAATTAACAGACTAAATAAAGAAAACGCACAATTGAAAACAGATTTAAATTCTATTTGGAAAGAAATTAACAATGCTCATTATCTCAGAGATACGAAAAGTAGAAATTTTTATAATCTCATTCATGAAGTAGCTGAAATTATTAAACCTAACTATGAGGAAATAGGAAAAGAATTTATAGAATAGTTGCAAAATATGAGAATATCACGACACAGTGGGGGGTTAAAATAATGGAATTTCCTAATAAAAAATATCAAATAATTTATGCTGATCCTCCTTGGAGTTATAACAGTAGAATGGCACTAGGTAAGGGAGCGAAAAGAAGTTCATCCGAAGATTATTATTCAACAATGACCATGGATGATATATGTAATTTAGATGTAAAAAGTATTAGTGATAAAGATTGTTTGCTTTTTATTTGGGTGACAATGCCAAAGTTAGATAAGGTATTTGAAGTAATTAAAGCCTGGGGTTTTGAATATAAAACATGTGCCTTTGATTGGGTTAAGAGAAATAAAATTTTTAATGAAGAAAGAAATATAAAAAGAAATGGTATTGATGATTTTATGGGGCAAGGTAGATGGACTAGGCAAAACGCAGAGTTGTGTCTTCTAGCTACGAAAGGAAAACCGAAAAGAATTTCTGCAAAGGTAAGACAAATAATATATCAGCCACTAACTAAGCATAGTGAAAAACCACCTATAGTAAGAAATGAAATAATCGAATTAGTTGGAGATTTACCACGAATAGAGTTATTTGCACGACAAGAAATTAAGGGTTGGGATTGTTGGGGCAATGAAATAAAAATGATGGAGGAATTGAAATGAATGAAAATTTTAGTAGATTTTGTGTAATAAGTGCTGATGCAACAAATAAGGTTTTAGATGTAAAACATTATAAAACTTTAGAAGATTATAACAGTGAAATTGATAAAATGCACAGTGCATTTGAGACAAGAAAAGAAGCAAACCACGAATGTAAAAGAGTTGCAAGAATGTGTAATGGGGAATCGTTAGTTTAGTCGCAATTCAAAAATATTCTGACACAAATAAAATTAGAAAGAGGAGTGATTTATTATAAATAAGATTATATTCAACGGTAATTTAGGATCAGATGCAGAACTTTCATTCATTGCTGGAAGTGGAAAAGCATTGCTAAAATTCAGTGTTGCAGTAGCGAGAGGATTTAAAAAAGAAGATGGTACTGATTGGCTTAATTGTTGCTTATTTGGCGAGAGAGGTGAAAAATTAGCACAGTACTTAGTTAAAGGGACTAAGGTGTTAGTAGAGGGTGCATTAAGAATAAATAAGTATGAAGGCAAAGATGGTGTAATAAAATACTCTTCTGATATTATGGTTAATACTATCGAATTTACTGGCGGTAAAAATGAAAATACTTCTTCAAAACAAACAAGTTCAAATGATTTTGGTAGTGATTCGGGTATAACACCGGTTGACGATTCGGATATCCCTTTTAAATAAGGAGTTTCTTATTCTCCTTTATCAAAATAAGTTAGAGCGATATTATTTATCGCTCTTTATGCTATCTTTTAAAGTTTTATTTATTAAGCCGCTTATAGTTCTGCTTTCTTTTTCGGCTATAGTTTGTAATTTTTTTAATATTTCTTCATCAATAGTAATTGTTATTTTTTCTTTCATATAAAATCATCCCCTTAAATATATTGTATCATACTAATTTGCCTTGTACCATAAGGAAAGATATGGTATTATAGGATAAAGTAAGATAAATAATAAGAAGGGGTGTTTGAATGGGGTATACAAAAGGCATCAGGTGGAACGATAATCTTATAGAGAGTGAAATAATGAGAGTTGCAGAATTATTAAGTATTAATCGTATGCCAAGTAGAACGGAAATAATTAGTATTACAAATGATGATGCACTTACTAATAAAATAGCAAAAACTGGTGGTTTTTCTTATTGGGCAGAAAAATTAAAGATGGGTTTAAAAATTAGCGATACGAGTTTGGGCCAAGATTATGAATTAAAAGCTATTGAATTAATCGAGGGCAAAGGGTTTGAAGTTGAAAGGATGACTACTAAATATCCGTTTGATTTATTGATAAACGACAACATTAAAATAGACGTTAAGGTTAGCAGGCCTGGCTATGTTAAGGGGTCTAGAGTTCATACATTTAGGACTACTAAGAAATTTGCTACTTGCGATTTGTATATGATATTTGCACTTGATGAAAATAAAGCCATTGAAAAGTTTTTTATAATACCTGGTAGTGATTTGAAAGTGGTTACAATGTGTATAGGGCGTAAAAGTAAATATGATATATTTATCGATAGATGGGATTTAATAGAAAAGTACGATAAGTTTTATAGAGAGCTAGGATAATTTAGGAGATAAACATATATTTATCATTATATTCAACATTCTGTGTAAATATACCACTTTATGTGATATAATATAAATATAGAAATTAGCAGAATCTTAAATGGTTCTGCTAATACATAAGGAGGATTCGAAAATGAAGTCAATCGGAATTGTTAGACGTTTAGATGAACTAGGGAGAATCGTTTTACCAGCAGAATTAAGGAAGTCGTTTAAAATAGACGATAAAGGGGCATTGGAGATATTTACAGATGGTGAATACATATTATTAAAGAAGTACGAGCCAGGTTGTACGTTTTGCGGAGAGATTAAGGTAACAAAAGAATTTATGGGCAAAGTTATTTGTGACAAATGTCTTAATAAGCTTAAATTGTAATTTTTTAAGTATCATTTCAACAGAACGTAACATTATACACAAAATAACCACAGATTGTGGATAACGAGGGGTAAATGTATGAAAGTAGGGGAACTATTCAAAGAACAAGAGGATTTAGATGACTATATCATGGCTAATTTAAAAACAAAGGGTGTAGTCGTAGAGGATAAACAACAGTTACTTGCTTATAGATTATTGGCCTTGGCAACAGAGGTTGGAGAGCTCAGTGAAGCTAACAAGAATGACAAACTCATGGAAGCATCAGACGTCTTTCATTTTGTAATGTCGGTTGGAAATGTGGTGCAAGTAGACATTCCTTACAAGGATGTAGAATTTAAAATGGTGTATGAGTTATTGAAATTTAAAACTACAAACTGGTTGGAGGCGTTAGAAAAATTTATTATAAAATTTTCGATGGTAGCAAATGCGAGTAGGTCGTTTAAGTATTGGAAAACAAGCAATAAAGAGCCTATCATGGATTATTTAAATATTGAGTATGCAAACATGTATGTTGCGTTCATTCACCTAGGACATGCACTTGGGTTTACTGCAAAAGAGATGGAATCAGCATATTTAGAAAAAAATAAAATCAACTACGAAAGACAACAGAATGGATATTGAAATGGAACAGATTTTTATAAAGGTTTTGAAAGAGGGCTGCTATGACTTTGAAAATCATAGCTATGACAAAGACATTAGAGAAACTACACACACGGAAAGGATAATTTATTACAATGCAGCTAGTAAAGGACAAATAATAAATATGTTAGAAAAGTATGTTGCTAATCAAATTACAGAGGGTGAGAAGAAATGAATGGAACTTGCGAATTGTGTGGTAAGGAAAATATTTATTGCGAAATCCATCATCGGATTTTTAAAAGTCAAGCGGTATACATGAGAACGATAAAAGCTAACTTAGCAAAACTATGCGTTGAATGTCACAGGGGCAATGGTGGCGTTCATTTGAACAAAGAAGCAGATTTAAAATTAAAAACCAACCTACAACATAAATTAACTGAAATGTTTTCCGAAAAAACTCATTATTGTAAGGATGAAATAAGAGAAATTCTTGATTGTAGTGATTTTGATGCGGTGCTTATATGTAAAAGGCTATGCGGACATAGAGATGGTTACAGGGTTGACGAGATATTGATTCGCTTAATGGGGGGCAGAAATTATATTTAAAGGGGGATGAATAATGAATAGGAGAAAAACACAATTAATTAAAAATAATGAGAGAATGAAAAGCGATAATCAAAGAATGAAAGGCGAAATAAAAGATTATGAGTGTACAACGACTATGTTAAATGATTTCATTATGGACTTACAAAAACGTAAAAATTCTATTTTAATTAAAACATATAGGTTAGAGGATGATATTGAAAAATTAACAAGAGAAAATAAAACTTTAAAATCCGATGCTGAAATAGCAAAAGAACTACATGCCATATCTTTGAAAGATAAAAGAGAAAGAGAACTAAAAATCATTGAACTTAAAAGAGAGATTAGCGATAAAACGAAAATGGCGCAGGGAAATATCGATTTAAACATAATAAATAAAGCGAAGTGCGAAAAGTATAAAGAAGAAAACCGTAAATACTATAAAAAAATAAAAGCAAATAGCGAAACAATAATGGATATGGCGATTAAAAATGTAAGACTTGAAAAAGAAAATAAAGAATTAAGGGCCAAAAGTGGTTGGAGTAAGCTTAAAGAAATTGTAGGGCTGCGGTAGTGATTATTCAAGAGAAAGAGCGAGAATTAAATAAGTGGAAGTATAGTCAATTAAAGTTTTTAGGGGGTGAGGACATGATCACTTTAATGATAGAAGGTAGACCGATTACAAAGAAGAATAGTCAACGAATACTTAAAAATCATAAAACTGGTAGAAGGTTTATAGTTCCTAGCGAAGCCTTTACCAACTACTAAGAAGCAAGCCTATATAAGCTTAATAGCCAATATAAAGGCGAGCCGATAGAATCACCCATCACTATAAAATGTCTTTACTACATGCCAACTAGGGGTAAAGTAGACCTTACAAATTTGATGGAAAGTACTCACGATATTCTCGTAAAAGCTAAAATTTTGAAGGATGATGATTCTAAAATAATAGTAAGCGTGGATGGTTCCAGAGTTCTGTATGATAAAAAGAATCCGAGGGTAGAAATAGAAATTTCGGAAGTGGTCGAATGATAGCCAAGGGAACACTCGTTATAGTGGCAGAAACCCTTGCGAACAGGAAATTTATTGAGCATTGCGAACTATTAGATACAAGACTAGAAGAATGTCTAAGAAGTGCCTTTAAGGATGAAAAAATATCTCAAAAACGACTTGATAGGATTATTAATAAATTCTGTGAAAACATGGAGGGAGAAAAGAAATGAGTGAAGCTAAAGGAAAATGTGGAGATTGCGAATTATACGAACCATTCTATAAAAATAGAAAAGGTGTGCTAGTGAAACAATGTGATGGCAAATGTCCTTTACGTGGATTTAGACAAAGGACATTTACGTGTGTAAAATTTTGTAAAAAGGAAACTTTATGAAAGATTTTCTAACTACCGAGGAAATCGAATTAATAGATGAAGCTAGTAAAAATAAAGATTGGGAGCTTTTAAGTTTAATTACACATACACATATATCGAGGTTAAAAGCAGCGGAAAAGAGAAAACGTGATGATATATATAAAAATTATACGATTTCCGCTGTCGGAAAAAATAAACGCAGGACACATGTTATTAAAAAGTAGGGGGCAACGATGAAAGAATATATAGAAGCTAGAGCAAAAGGAATCGCTGAACACATGATTGAAACTAAATGCACGATCAGAGTTGCATCAAAGATATTTGGAGTTTCAAGGTCTACAGTACACAAAGACATGAGGGAAAGACTACTGGAAATAAATCCTCAAGATGCTATAAAAGTTAAACAAATCATAATGATGAACAAAGAACATAGAAGTGAACGAGGTGGCGAAACTACAAAACTGAAATATAAGAGGGTTCAATAATGAAAGAAAAAGACGTTATACAACTTATAAAAAACAGGAAGTATATACTTGCGGAAATAGAGGATAAAAAGCTACAAATTGAAGAAGTGCAAACAATAGGAAGTATGAGCATTCAAAGCACAAGTTTTGACGAGAGGGTGCAAACTAGCAACATATCTAATACAACAGAACAATACGCATATCAAAATATGGCCGATGAAGCTATGCTCGAAATAGATAAAATATCACTAGAAACTCAAATCAAAAGATTAGATGAAGCGATGAAACTACTGGATAAAACTGAGTTGAAAGTATTAGAATTAAAGTACGCTAACAACAACACTTGGAGGGCTACGAGAGTAGAATTAAAACATGAGACAGGTGATGTTGTACGAGTAGCCAGGAAAGCGATCGAAAAATTGTGTAAAATAATGAAGTGAGGATACTATTTGATTAGTGTCCTTTTGTTTGATTTTAATATAAATCGAATCAACGAAGTGGTATAATATACATAGGAACGGAAAAACCTATATCTTTGGGGGACATAGGCGTTAGGCGATTTATGAAATAGATTGTATCTTTATTATATCATAAGTCTCCGTAAATATACAATGGGAGATGGTAAAATTGAAAAATTTAAGTCCGATTTATGATTTAATCAGAGCAGATGGAAGTGTCGTAATTAATAAGAATCTCATGTTTTCGCTAGGCATGAATGAAGCGATTATCTATACAGAACTGATAGCGAAATATAATTATTTTAACATAAGAGAAAGTTTAACAGATGATGGTTACTTTTTTAATACTGTAGATAATTTATTACTCGATACTAGTTTAGGTGAAAAAGTGCAAAGAACGGTTATTAAAAATTTGCAAAAATTAAAATTAATAAAATATAAAGTTAAAGGGATACCACCTAAAAGATACTTTAAAATAATTGAAAACCCTGAATTGTTATTAGAATATATCGAAAGTGGTAGAAACACGAGAGAATTATTAGAGAAAAAACTAGCCACAAGTGCTGACATATCTAAATTACGCATTTTGGGAGGAATAAAAAACGCTAATAATGCAGAATCAATTCTTACAAATGGGAGTGTAAATAATACTAAGGTTAAAAATACTAAACCAAATAATACTAATGAAAGATACATCATTTTACCAAATGACGTCACATTTTTAAAAACCTATAGCTTTTATTTCAAAAGAGAAATAGGAAAAGAACATATGAAGATTAAAGAATCAAAACTTGATGAAATATTAGGATGGATCAATAGCTTAGAAGAATACGGGATAGATGAAGAATACTTTGAGGAACAGACAGTATTACATTTTGAAAATTTACCTAAGGGCAATACTGGTAATATATTAAGCTTTATAGAATCATCACATAGATATTTTGAAGTGCCAAATCCTAAACAAAGTAATTATTAAATGACTATATAATGAAGTGAGTGGGTACTCAATGCCTGCTCTTTTTTATGCAGAAAAATAATTAAAATAAATCTAAAATAAATGTTGACAATGTGTTTCGTGTGATATACAATGTAAATATAGAAAGCTAACCAAAGCCAGCAAGTACAACAAATTAAAGTTAAAGGGGATATGTAAAAATGACTGATAACAATAATAAAATTGAAATCATGAAAGCTCTTGCAATTGAAAACGGATTTAAAATTGAGAATAGCAAAACACCTGAATATAATTTTATACACGCAGTAAAAGGGAATGTGAAAATTCATATCGCTACATCATCCAAAGATCAGTGTAAAATAAATTTCATTTCAAACTTTAAAGATGAAATTTATAAAAATTCAAATAAAATGAGAATGTTTGATAAAATATATTGCATTGAAAATTTAGAGACAGAAAAAGCATTAGAAAATGTCCCAGACTTTAGAAGCGAAGAGGACGCAATAAAGTATGCAAGAGAAAACAATATAAGCATAAATACAACACCATATACAAATGCAATTTCTTTTAAAAGAATAGGGACCGAAATTAATTTTAATAGGAAATAACATCAAAAAATAATCTAATTATAAAGGGGCATATTAATATGAAAACATTTCTCGAAGTATTAGAGCAACAAAATGTGAAAGAATTATTTAAGGTAGGGTGTTCGGTGTATGGCACAGATGGCGGTGTGGAAATGGACCATTGGTTTTATTATTACTTTATAAACGAAGACAAGAAAAATGATTTTATAAAAAGCAATGAATTTGTAAAGGAAGAATCTACTATAAGGTTTGAAACTCTTAAAAATTATATGTTTTCTCATTGCATTAGGGTTTATGATAACGACATTGAAAGAATGTCTACAGATAAATATTTATACGAAAGAGCTGATAAAGACAATGTACCAAGTGATTTAAACTGGAATATAGATAATGTAAGATATATAGAGTTAGAAGGGCAGGGAGCATAATGAAAATTAAAACAGAAGATTCACCAAAAAAAGAAATAGTTAATATAAGGATGACTAAAGAAATGAGAGAACAGGGAGAAAAACAAGCTGCTAAACTAGGGCTTGACCTTTCAAACTATGTAAGGATGATAATAATATTAGATGCACAAACTCATATAATAGCAAAGCTGAAAGGGAAAGGGTAAAACCTTTCTTTTTTTTATTTTGAAAAATAACCCAAATTATTGTTGACAATGTATGTCATGTGATATACAATAAGAATATAAGTTAGTTATTAAATAATCTTGAGGGGGATTAATTATGAAATTCTTAAAAAATATTAAAACTATTGAAGAGTTGAAAACGGAGTACAGGAGATTAGCTTTCTTACATCACCCGGATAAGGGTGGCACACTTGAAGCGATGCAAACATTAAACGGTGAGTATGATGAATTGCTCAAGACATTAAAAGATACTGCAAATGTAGATTATAGCGAATATGAATATGCAGAGAACTTCAAGGACGTAATCGAAAAACTGATTAACTGTGAAGGATTAGAAATTGAAATATGCGGTAGTTGGATATGGCTAACAGGAAATACAAAACCTTTTACAACAATATTTAAAGAGTTAGGATTTAGATGGAGAAAGAAAAAAATAGCATGGAGTCTAGGAGATTCAGCAAAGAAGCATTATAAAGAGTTAAGCATGGATAAGATAAGGGAATTACATGGTAGTCAAATATTCAGAGGACATGGCAAACCTTTATTGACTTAATAGCAGATAAGGTTGGCGGACCTAAACCGCCATTATTATAAAAGGGGTGTTAAAATGATAAAGAATAAAAAAACTGTTATAAAAAATGATAATGGTGAAGGACATTCGATAATAAACATCGGAAGTGAATTTGTTAAACTAAATCAGTTTATTATTTTAGAGGATGGGAAAGGCTATGAAAAATATATGAATTTTGATGATGAAAAGCCTTGGGAAAAAGAATTTGGGATGTTTGAGTTTGAAATTATGTGTAAAAATAAAAGAGGGATATTTAAAGAAAACCCGATGGAGATGTATGAGCTTAAATTTAAAAAACTAATAGAAGTAACTAAAAAGTACGGTGCTGATATAACGAATATATTTAAAATCTTAATATGAATCAATTAGCATTGGGCATATTTTGCACTTTGCTTTTTATTGTGTAAATATTGTATAAAAATTGTATGGAAATTTATTCACTACGTTGAAATCAATATGGTATAATTTAGTTATATAAATATATAGTCCCCCTAGGACAAAGCACTCGTTATTAATTTAATGGGTGCTTATTTTTATGTGTGGGTGGATATAAATACGATTAAAGCAATTAGCATAAGGGTGTGATCGCAGAGTAAGGAAGTGAATACTATGTCAGATGTGAGAGAGCAAGCAGGCAAAGACTATAAGCAAGGCATGACATATAAGGATATAGCAAGTAAGTATGGTATTGGTGTTAATACTTTAAAGAGTTGGAAACATAGAGAGAACTGGTTGAGAGGTGAAAAGGTTGCAGCTAAAAAGGTTGCACCTGTAAAAACAATTAGAATCGAAAAGGTTGCACAAAAGGTTGCACCTGTAGAGATAATAGTTGCACCTTCAAACCCAGTAGGTAATAGAAGTAGATGGCCAGAGATTAGAGAAAAACTTACATTAATAGAAGCGTGGGTAAGAAATGGATTATCTAATAAACAGGTTGCAGATAACTTAGGTATTAATGTTGCGACTTTGTATGATTATAAGAATAAACATATCGAGTTGGCTAACGCTTTTAAGTTTGGCAAGGAAGTAACGGACATCATTATAGAGAATGCACTATATAAGAAAGCGCAGGGCTATACATACAAGGAGATTACAGAAGAACCCTTGTATAACCCAGATGGTAAAGCAATTAGAGATGATGAGGGTAACCATAAAATTGCAGTTACTAAAGTAGTAACTAAACATTTATCACCTGACGTAACCGCTATAAAGTTTTGGCTTGCAAATAGAAAACCAGCTGAATGGCGAGAACGTAAAGAAGTCGATCTAAATGCAACTATTGGTAGAAAACTTGAAGATTACTTAGAATAAAAAAGGTTGCACTAAAAAGGTTGCACTAAAAAGGTTGCATAATTAGGGGTGCAACTATAAGGGCTGCATACTTAAAGTTCATTACAAGGTAAATGGTGAGGGTGTCGAGTTTAACTTAATAGATATTGTGTTAAACTGGTCAATGTTCTATAAACGTTGGCATAACTAGGTTTAGTTAAATATGGCTATAATACTTGTAGTTAAATTTAACATAACATATATAAATGTATAATCCAATTTAACATAATGGATAGAAAAGGTGATTGTATGAAAGCTTTAGATATAATTAAAAAACGTAAACAGATGTGGTCCAGGTATAAGGATATTGATAAAGACAATATGTTTGTAGCTGCAATTGCGGAATATATTGTTGGTGGAAATGGAGCTGACCTTAGAGTTGAAATTAAAACCAATCCAGAATTTTTAATTGAGATGTGTTTTGTCATTGTAAATAAAAAACAGGAGACAGTACCATTCTTTATTAATATGGTCCAGGTTAAATTCTTGGATATACTAAATGTTGCAAAAGATGATTTTAACAATGGGAAAAGATTATATCTTAATTTTCTCATACTCAAAGGTCGCCAGCAGGGTTTTACGAGTATTATAACCGCTTATCAATTAGCATGCAGTATTACTCAACGCAACTTTTCGGGCTTCACACTAGCAGATGAAAAGGACAATACGGAAGCTATATTTAGTGATAAGGCAAAATTTCCTTATGATACTTTACCGATTCAACTAAAACCAACAGAAAAATACAACAATAGGCGAGAGTTGCACTTTGAAAAGCTTAATAGCAGATGGAGAGTAAGCACCGCAGGCAGTAAAAATGCTGGTAGGTCAAAAACACTTAATTTCTTTCATGGTAGTGAATGCGGTTTCTGGTTAAATCTTAAAAGTATTTTAACTGGTCTTAAACCTGCACTTACTAAAAATTCAATCAAAGTGCTTGAGAGCACCGCAAATGGTATCAATGAGTTTTTCGAATTATGGGAAGAGAACAACAATTGGGAATGTTTATTCTTTGAATGGTGGGACACTCCTGAATATGTAGAAAACTTTGAGAGTGATATTACAGAAGCTAATTTTAAGAGTAACATTACAAATGCAGAAGAAAACACAGATGTAGAAAACGAAAAGTGGGCTTACTATAGGTGTAAGTGGTTGCTCGATAACGTAAAGCTCAATTTTAATCAGTTATATTGGTATTTTAACCAATGGAAAGATTTTAAAGGTGATATGAAGCAAGAATATCCTTGTTCTGCAGATGAAGCGTTTATTGCTAGTGGCTTATGTATATTCGATAAAGAAAAAATTGTATTACGTAAGATGGTACTTAAGTCCAAGTATGCTGAAAAACCTTATAAAGTAGGTTCGTTTGTTTTTGAGTGGGATGATGCAATCACTAAGAATAAGATTAAGGATAAGACAATTAAGTTTGTTGAAAGCAGCAATGGTTACATTAAATTATATGAAGAATGTATTGCTGGTTATCCGTATGTGCTTGGTGGGGATACTAAGGGCGAAGGTTCGGATTACTTTACAGGTACGGTTATCAATAACATTACTGGTAACAGATGCTTAACGCTTCACGCTTACATGGAATCTGACACATACGCACACCAATGTTATTGTATCGGACAGTATTACAACCATGCTCTCATAAGCATAGAGAGTAATTTTAATACATTCCCGATAGAAGAACTTAAACGGTTGGGTTATCATAAACAATATATTCGTAAGAGATATGACAGTATAAGTGGTGAATATCAACGTAAATATGGATTTAAGACAGATGGAAATACAAGGCCATTAATTATAGACAGAGAAGTTGTTTTGATTCGAGATAATATTGATTCGTTCAATGACATTGATTTTTTAAATGAATGCTTAACCTTTATCAATAAAGAGGGTAGACCTGATGCGGAGTCTGGAAAGCACGATGATATATTATTTAGTGACATGATAGCTGAAGAAGCTAGGGCGCAACAAATTAAATACATTACACGCACCAAGGATTTATCATTCTTAGATAAACTTCCAGAGGATTTAAAAGCGGACTTACTTGCTGATCCGAAAGCAATGGAAGATTACTTAGCACGTAGACAATAAGCGCATTTACATAAAGCATAGCTAGTTCTCACTACATAGATGTGCGATAATTTATAGATTTTGTTGTAAATATTGTTAAAAATAGAATGGCTAGTTTAAAGGGTTTAGTGGCATACCTCCACCGCAAGAATAGAATTTTGAAGGTATAACCATAAAGGTTGTACGCTAACAATGGATTCTAGGGCAAATGGTGAGGGTAAAATATTAATTAAAGGGGTGTATTTGTATGAAAGTTGAAAAATTAAGTACAGTAGTTAATTATAATGTGGCAATGGATGAATCGGAATTGTTGAGCATTTATCTATTAGCTAAAGAGAAAGTTCAAGGTAGAGAAAAATGCGACCAAACACAATCAAGAATATATAACTCTCTGAAAAAGATATTCGAGGAACCAACAGAAAAACAAATTCTATCACATTCAGATATAACAACCGCTTACAACAATAAAATAGTTGGCAGAAGAAATATTCAAGTTGATTGCGAGGAACAACTAAAAGATGAAAAGAAAGAACAAATAGATAAATTAGCGGATTACATCATGGCTAATTTTAAAACTACTATTGTTGATGATGAGGCTTGTGATGTTGCTATAAATATAATGCGAAATTTAAAGTTACTGATTAAAGATGGTAAACCTAGTTGGTATAAAGATGAAATAACAAATAGAGCTTAAAAGTATAGACTTTATAACATAAGCAACAAATATGGTTTATCCATGCACATAATTTTTCTGGAAGTAGGCGATATATTGTTAAAGAAGATATTAAAAAATTTATTAGGGTTCTTTTTTACTGGACTTTTTGTTTTTGTTACCGTCGTAGCTAGTATTGCTATTTTTAACATTAACATTAATATAACAATGAGAAATGGGTTTAATGGTATCAAAATACTAGGAGCTATTTTATTTATAGGTTTTATAGATAAACACATAAATGGCAGGCGATTAAATGTTAAATGATTTCATACACCTAACGCAAGGCGAGTTGCTTATTAAGTATTGGTGGTTGTGGTTAGTAATTTTTATAATAGGATTATTATATAGCTTCTGTACTTACAAACAAGATAAACGTCTTATAGAAAGCTTCAAAGCACTCAGGAAGAAGAAATAGAAAATTAACATAATCCTAAAAGAAAGCGGGTGATAAAGTGGCAGATAATTTAGTAAAGAAAATCGTTAAAAAAATCAAAGGTAAGCAAGCAGATGTTAAAGAGAAAAAAGAAACTAATGATAAACTTTTAGGATGGAAACGGAAACTCAACGAAGCAATGTCCTCTCATTCTTCTTTCAGGGCTTATAGCAATTTATGGGATGCACAATATCACGATGCTAGAGAAGATACAAAAATAAAAGGTTTCATGTCCAGTAGAAAGGAATTAAGTTCTGCAGAGGAATTAGATAGTAATGTAAACATAACAATGCAATTGATAGAAGGAACAATTGATGTTGCAGTACCTAAACCAGCGGTATCAGCAATAGAATCTGCTGATGGTATGGAGAATCGAAAGATGATAGAGGGCATGCTAACATATATGAGTGAAGGTTCTAACTTACAAAAGATGGTCAGCGAGAATGAACGTATTACTAAAAAGAATGGTATGTCTATCCTCAAAGTTTCATTTAATCCCGATTATAATGGTCACACGTATAGAGGTAGACTTGAAACAACTAATCCTCATCCTATTAACTTTATTCCTCAACCGAATGTAATCAAGATTGAAGACATGGACTATTGTTTTCAGATAGAAAATAAAACATTAGATCAAGTTTGCAGAATTTACGGTGAAGAATTTAGAAGTAAGTTATCTAATGAAGGTTCAGAATATGGAGACTTAGAGAATTTCGGAGAAGAAAGCAAAAGTAAAACAGAAGATATGGTAAGTGTCGTAGAGTGTTGGTATAAAGATAAAGATAACGAAGTTAGCCTGTTAACATGGGCAAACGAAATTATCATAAGGGATTTACCTAAGTTTTATTATCCAAGGGATGAAGCTGGCAACATTGAAGATATGGAAACATTAGATGTTGAACAGGCAGAACCTACACAACCAACAGATTCAATGCCAGTATCAGAAGGTCAACAACCTTCACAAGAACCTAATCAATTAGACGGTCAGACTAATGGCGAGCAACCTCAAAATATGCCAGTGGAACCGCCACAAACAAATACAGTTACCGTAGAAAGGAGAGTGCCAAAACGCTTTCCTTTTATTGCGTGGTATAACATTCCAAAAGAAAAATCATTTTTGGGTGTGAGTGATTGTCAGATAGTTAAACGTCAGCAAGATAGTATTAAGAGGCTGATAACTAAGGAAGAACGCAAACAGAATAAGGGTACTACTAAGATTATAGTAAGAAAAAATTCTGGCTTGATGTCTAAGTTGAAAGATGCAGAATCACAAATACTTGAAACAGACGACCCAACTGGCGACCTAAAAGCGATTGATATCAAGACACCTAATAATGGTGCGATGGAATTATTTAATTTACAACTACAGGCCGCTAAAGATATTGTTGGAGTTACAGAAGCTAGCCAAGGCAGGGCAGATTCATCAACTTTAAGTGGTAAAGCACTAGAGACTTTATCTGCTAATACCGCTACGAGACTTAACATAAAGACCAATGAAAAATATATTGCGTTCAGAGAGTTGTATCAATTGTATTATGATTTCTTGATTGCTTATTATGATGATAAAGTTCCGTACAGAGTTAAGAGTGCAGCAGAAATTGAGTATGGTTACTTTGATAAGTCCTTGCTCTTAAAGAAAGACATAGCGGGCGAATATTATTACCCCGATTTTGATATTTACATCAACGCAGATGCAGGAATGGCTAAAGATAAAAACTTTATGATACAAGTCGCCGATAAAGCATTAGAACAGGGCGCAGCGGATGCAATAGACTATTGGATGATAATGGATAGTCTGGGTATACCGATGTCTTCATTTATCTTAGAGAGAGCAAGGGAACGTATAAAGCAACAACAAGCAGATGCACAGGCACAACAGGAACAACAAAACCAGTTGCAACAACAATCAGAACAGGCGAAACAACAGGCAGAAACACAGGTACAATCACAAGGGCAACAACCACAAGAGCAAGCACAGGGCAACGTAGCAACACAACATACTGCTAATCCCGATGAATTGGCTGGTATTATTGCACAGTTAACACCTAGTGAGCAGAAAATATTCTTCTCTTTAACACCTAGTGAACAGCAAAAACATTTGGATAGCATGATGAATGCCGAACAACAACAAGGAGGTGACAATAATGGATAAAGCGCAATTTAACCTAATGATTAAAAACTTGAAGAAAAAGAAAGCTGATTCTACCGCAATGGCGGTTAAACCAAATGCAACAGTAATTGCGATTCCTAAAACAAGTAAAAAGACTACTAAGAAAAAAGCAGCTGCTAAAACACCAACAAAGAAAGTAGCAACTAAAAAGAAAACAACTAAGAATACATTTGGCAAAGGATTGAATCAATTCAAAGGTTGTTAATGGAAAGGGGAATTATTATGAAAGAAAA
>Ga0209430_1000236_pt1 | contig 65536 bp, 55 predicted proteins | sample BarGraIncub1133A_FD_184504 | JGI IMG/M metagenome (GOLD analysis project Ga0209430, IMG submission 184504) | Arctic peat soil microbial communities from Barrow, Alaska - Barrow Graham LP Incubations 11-33A (SPAdes) (version 2) | ecosystem: Environmental > Terrestrial > Soil > Wetlands > Peat... | reverse complement strand
CGGACATTCGCCGCCTCCGGTGGATGATGACCCTTGCGAAGAAATCCCTGAGATGCAGTGTGAGAAGTGTCCGCTGTTTTTGCTGATGAATTCGTAAGGAAACATTCCCAATTCTTCCTGAAAAAATGACTATCACAACGTGTATGGCGATAGCTATGTCTATGTTTTAATACTGTAATTCGTGATAACAAATTGAATATCAATTTAAAAACATATTTTATTAAGCATATTTCAAAATCAGAATATTAAAAATGTCAAAAAATGAAAGAGGTAACAATTGTTGATGATTTAAACAAAATCAGAGGAAACACTGCCTTCGAGGAGATGATTTTCAGCATCAGGCGGGGTGACTATAAGGATGTCATCCTGCAGCTCAGGCGGATCTATGCTTCGGGGGATAAGAGCGCGTATGAAAAGGCCAAAAAAGCGTTGCGGGCCTTTACGCCATCTGGTACCTTCAAAGGAAGGCGACTGCTGGAGTTCATGTTGAATTACAGTTACATCATTGTGCTGGATTTCGACAAGCTTTCACCTTCAGAATTAATCAGGGTGAAAGAGATCGTTTGCCAATGCCCTTTTACCGTGGCCTGTTTTGTCAGTCCGACCGGCAATGGTTTGAAGGTGTTCGTATGCGTGAAGTCGGGACCTGAGAAGCATTTGAAGGCGTTTCTGAGCATTCTGAAGTATTACACGTTGTTGACGGGAGTTGAGATCGATGCATCGGGCAAGGATATCACCAGGTTGTGTTTCGTGAGTTTGGACCCGGAATTGTATTATAATCCGGCGGCAAAGGTTTTTGATTGGGAGAAAGGAGAAACCGATAATTCCCTGGGCATTAATGATGAAAAGGGGGACATCGTTAAATCCCGGGGCATTAATGAAGAAAATGTAGGGGCCGCCCTTGTGGCCGCCCACGATAATAATGAAAAAAATTGCAATACCCATGGGCAGCCACAAGGGCGGCCCCTACATTGTCAACAAGACGCAGTACCCCCAAACGGCACCGACAATATCTTCAAAATCTATAAACACTGCATCCGTTATGTGTTGAAATATCATCAATATTTACCGGGATCACGACATACGTTCATTTTAATGTTGGCATTGGCGATCCGTAAAAAAGGAATCCCGGAGGTGACGGCCCTTTTCCTGATTCAACAGGATTATGACCTGGATATCAATGAAATTTTTAAAATTGTCAAAGACGTTTATCAATTCGATTTGACAAGAGAAATCACTCCAATCCCGGAGACGCAAGATATTGCGTCTCTACAAAAACCGACACCATCACCGACACCAAGCGTGGAGACGCAAGATATTGCGTCTCTACAAAAACCGACACCATCACCGACACCATCACCGACACCATCCGTAGAGACGCAATATCTTGCGTCTCCACCAAAAGGAAAACAACTCCCTTCAAACGCCAATAAACCCATCGACATTGACGATGAAGAAATCATCTTCCCTTTAATGGATGAACTTGACGAGGTCTATTATACCGGTGGAGAACCCATCCCCATCCAGGAAGACCCCGCCCAGTACAAATTGAAAATCAAGATGGGATACTCACTTCGCACCGTCGAAATGATGCTCTCCAAAGTGCTTGATTTTATGTACAATGTAGTAAGCGGACGTGTAGTATGGCGGCGAAAAGGAAGCGCCGATCCGTTTCAAAAGGTAGGGGATCACGAGGAGAACTCCATGCTGCGTTGGCTTCACCTGCACGACCAGATCATCTCCGTCTCCATGTTGCACAACATCCTGTCCAGCAACTTCAGCCGCGACTTCAATCCTTTCACTGAATATTTAAAAAACCTGAAAAAGGTTGATGAAAACATCGACTATATCGGGCAACTCATCGCCACTGTCAAGACCGAAGACGATGAATACTGGGCCAAATGTTTCCGCAAGTGGTTTGTGGCTTACGCGATGAGCCTTTGCCGAAAAAGGGTTATCAACCACACCATCATTGTCTTCGTAGGGGCACAAGGTTGCGGAAAAACCACGTGGTCACGGCTTTTGGTGCCGGATAAGCTCAGGGAATATCTGAGTCCAACCGCATCGGCTGCCGACCAAAAGGATACTCAGATCATGCTGGCCGAGTGTTGTCTGATCATCCTGGATGAGCTCGAAGCCCTCAACCGGCGCGACCTTGCTGCATTAAAGGATTTGATCACACTTGAGTTCGTACATGTCCGCCGGCCTTATGGTCGCTATGCCACCAATCTGTTTCGCTATGCATCCTTCATCGCTTCGGTGAACAACACCCAGATCCTTACCGACACCACAGGAACGCGGCGCTATCTCTGTTCGACTGTGAAATCAATTGATTACGAGCATACTGTCGATATCGATGCCTGTATGGCACAGGCGCTTGCGTTGGGAAAAAGTGGGTTTAAATACTGGTTCGATCAGGAGGAAATCAGAGAACTGAACTATCATAACGAGGCTTACATGGCCAAGTCGATCGAGGAGGAGACCATCGAGACCTGGATACGTCCTGCTTCGATTGAGGAATGGAATAATAAAGCAAATCTGTTGTATGGGAAGAATATCTGCCTGATGAAGGCATCTGATGTATCCGGATTTATTCTGACAAAATCAAAATTGCTACTTCAAAACAATACCAATGCAAACGTGGGGAAAATCATGAAGAAAATGAATTTCTTACGGCTGTGTAAGAACACCGGATTCTATTACATCGTGCGGATAATGACCGATGAAGAGGTTGCCAGTATTCGTCGGTCATTGGATGACAGCGAAACACCTGCTGATTTGGAGCAAGATCTGAACCGCTACAACAATCCTAATAAGTTTATTGAGGGAAATAGAAAGGAGGATGAATTGCCCTTCTAACCCTTCGACTCCGCTCAGGGGACAATTTTGCTGCAAGGGCTATAAGGGCTAACCCCCTGTTTCAACACATATATGTATAATATTAAAACTACATATATACTTTTAAAAAACACCTTTAGCCCTTACAGTCCTTACAGCAAAAATAAATAATGCTCTTTGAAATCCTGTACTAAATACGAATAACGGCCGGGGCTGTGATTGTCCCTGCCGTTGAAAATGTCTGTTGCCTCCCTACATCTCCTCCGTGCGTATGATCATCATAATTGCCCTGGAGACCCACAAGAGCCTCCCTACATTTTCTTCATTACTGCCTATGAATAACAATTAATAAAACAATTATTAACAATTTTTAAATTCAATTAACTATGTCAAAAATTAAACCAAGTCAAAAGAGAAAAAGCAAAAAGCCTGTTTCTCATTCGAATATCTTAATGATCAATAAATGCAAAAATGAAATCAAAAATCACACTGCTAACCCCTCTACCCTTTTTAACTTCGCCAACGAACTGAACCAAATCGGAGATGTCAGAGGCGCCTTGAAAATCTACAAGAAAGGGCTAAAAAGAAGCCCTAACGACAACGCTGCCCTGATCAATATAGCGCTCATACTTATCGCTTTGTTTGATTTTGCTCAAGCTATCATTTATCTGACCAAAGCAATTACACATACTCCCCAACAGTTTATAGCTTATATCTACCGTTCAATAGCTTACCTGGGAGAAAGAAAAAAGGCCGAGGCCTATGCTGATTTCAAATTCGTGTATGATAACTATCGGGATAAGATCCATCACTTCACTAAGCTGGATAAAAACAGTTTTCCGCAGATCGATTTCGACGAAGCTATGGAATATTGCCAATATCCTGCCGCTGTTTTTCGTCCATTGAATACGAGTTATTTTCCGACTGTGGACTGCCCTGTAGATGAAATCTGCTTGTTCAAAGATTACTGCCAGCAAAAAGAGGTCTGCCCTCAAAACGACATGGCGTTATTAGAAGATATCATTTTACGGGAGAATTTGAGTCACCCCAGAGATCATCACCGGGAAACAGTGCTTTTGGATATTGATGAGGTGATGGACCGCCGCGATACAATACTTCATGGCATTGAAGCGGAAACGGCACACCGCGATGCAATACTTCATGGCATTGATGCGGAAACGGCACACCGCGAAGCAATACTTCATGGCATTGATGCGGAAATGGCAAAATCAGTTTCAGTCAAATTTTTAATCATTCCACTCCGTCTAATCAACTTCCGGAAGCCGTTTCAATATATTCTAAACCGTATAATCAACTTCCGGAAGCCGTTTCAATATATTCTAAACCTAAAGCACCGTCTGACTGCTATATTCAGCAATATCTTCCTGTTATTGATCCTTCCACTAATTGAGATCATGCTGGAATGTGAGGCCATTATCAATATATAATCCCATTGAAATTAATTCAAACCCCGATAGGGGTTGCCTTTGAATAACCCCCAGTGAAACTGGGGGTTACGGGATATTTCTTTCTTAACTCCAGCGGAGTTTCCCCCTGTTTTTGGTGACCCCGCTGGGGTCAACTTTTCATTACTCACTCCGGTTTCACCGGGGGTTATTCACGGGCAACACCTACGGTGTTGATTGTCTGCTAATTTTAGTTTGTAACTCTGCTAATTTGGATTTGTAATCCGAATTCTCTTTATCTGTGGATTTTAAATCCGCCCTTCTTTAGTCCCGTAGGGACGTCATGATTGTAACAAGCAGACTATATACGCATTAGCCCCGTAGGGGTGACATAATTGCATCAAATACATTTTCAATATTAACCATTAAAACCATAAACAAAATGAAAAACCAACTCCCGCCACTACTGGCATTATTATTAATCCTTGCCCGCAAAGAGCTTGGCGTAAAAGAAACCCCTCCCGGTTCAAACCGTGGACCCCGTGTCGAAGAATACCTCCATAGCGTGCATCTGGGGCCCGGTTATGCCTGGTGCGCTGCCATTTGTCTACTGGCTCTTCGAACAGGCCTCAGCGAGCCTGAATCGCGTCAATCCGCTCCCCAGGACCGCCTCCTGTCTCGACCACTGGAACAAAACCCGTGGAGAGAAAATCACCGCGCAGCAAGTCCATGCAGATCCCACACTCATCCAACCCGGCGACATCTTCATCATCCGCAAAACAGGCATCAAAGGCCACACCGGAATCGTTACCGGCATCTGCGACGGCTATATCCACACCATCGAAGGCAACACCAACTCTTTTCACGCTGCAGAGGGTGATGGCGTCCTCGAACTCCAACGCAAGATCGAATCTATCAATGTAGGCTTTATCAGGTACTGTTAAACTAACTATTCACTTAAAACCCAATCAACAATTATGGACAAAAATTCAATTAATGGTTCTGAAGGAACAAATTCATCGAAACAAAAACATTTCAATCCACGGGATATCATCAAGGTTTGCAACACAATGCTTGAAATCACCCCAAATGACTATGAAACCATGGTTTGCAGGGCAGCTGCAAACCAAGAAACAGGCAATATCGAGGGTGCTTTATTTGATTTAAATAATGCGCTCATCATTAAGCCTGACTTAGTTAATGCGCTAAACAATCGTGGACTCATCAGATATCAGTTAAAAGAATATTGGGGAGCTCTCGACGATTACAATGCAGCTAATCTGATAAATCCTGAAATAAAGGAGGTCATTTACAACCGTGCCAATGCATTCAGGGCGCTGGATATGTTTGAGAAAAATGGTGTCAGGAACCATTAATAAAAATGATTCCTGACACCATTTTTGCTTTGAAATAATTGATTATATTTATCATCGTTTTTGTTGTCTTCTCTAATTTTTTGATTTGATCAAATTAGTTTAATAAATACATTATAATGAATCAGTTATATTTATACTTGCTCTTGTTCGTTTTATTCATCCTGCAGAGTTGCACTCTTGAACCCAAAGGCGAACACTTTGTGACAGTTGATCCTACACCGAAAATGCCCAACATTCAGATCAACCTGAACTTTAATACCGACACCCTTTACATTCCAAGACAGAAAAGCATCACTTTTGCTTACGGGATGAGCAGTAAAGAAGTAATTTGGTCGAAGTTGATCATCAATGGGAAAGAGACAAGTCCTATGACTTATTCACAGGACACCGTTAGAATGACATGGACTTTCCTGGACAATGCCGGAACGATAGGTCCTCTCGAAATGCAGATTTTGTACCGATCTCATACTGGTAGTCTTGGCGACAAAATAGGGGCAGAGGGAGTTTTGTTTACAAAGAAATGGATCTTGAAGGTTTTGGAGTACAACCAACTGGCTTCAACGATAACCAAAACGGAATTTGTTGATGGAACTCTCAAACTTGATTGGACCAGATTTCAGGGGACAGAATTCACGAACTACAAAATCTACAAAGATGTCGTTTACGCGCCTCAACAGCTTCAACTGGTTGCCACTATCACATCACGTGACCAAACCACATACCTGGACAATACTTATCATGGTGAAACATCTTATTATTATATACTCACCAATGACGAATTTCAAGGACAAATAAAAGAAGTCAAAGGACCGGTTCCAACATTAACCGCCATAACCTCACAGTCGGGCGAGTTTATTTTAAAATGGACTAAACCACCTTTCTATAAAAACTTGCGTGGATACCGGATCGCTTCTTTTGATGTGAAGCAGGGCATTGTTCAGTTGGCTGATGTAACTAACAGTTTAGCCGAATCATTCACGATACCAACCCTTCTTTTCGGTGAGGGCAAACAGTATTTTCTGACTCTTTTGCCCTTGACAAATAGTTATTTAGATGAAACAAATGCATATTCTAACATATCATCATTTACGTATGCCTCTTATGGATTCACCTCTCCATCTTTCACTTCAGCCCATGCAGGATTGGCGCCAATATCCTATCTGCTGAATTTTGATTATCGTCCCGGAGTAATTGTTTTTGATCACCAAAAAATGACAACAATAAAGAAAATTACTTATGGAAACGGAATCTTTGGGTTTGAAGTCTCTGCTAACAACAAATACCTGGTAGGTAATAGTGGTATATTTCAGACAATCTATTTTGAGAACCTACTGGATTCTACAAAAAGCAAAATGATGGTTTTTAAAGACTTGACCCAAATGAGTGGAAATTGCTCCATTTCCGATATAGGTACCGGAGCCATCATTAACGGTCAGAATGCCATTGTATATGATTTCCTCAATGAACTGAAGCTGGCAGAAACCAAACTAGAGTTTTACACAGCCAGTGACATTAAAATTTCACCTTCGGGCAACTTCTTTTTTTGTGTGAGAAATGGTAATTACAGTGAAGGCTACAAGTATAAAGACAATCAAATCACTAAACTGCCTGCAGGCAATCTGGCGTTAGATCCTTTGTACTATTATGATTATCTCCCGGGTATCAATGAAAAGATGGTTCTGGTAAAATCTAACAGGATTGAAGTGGTGGATTGCAATACATGGGTGACAGAACATACTTGGCAGTTTACAAATGGGTTTACAGAATTTTACAATCTGGATAAAAAGAGCGGAAATGTACTTTTTCGTGAGAAGAACAAACTGATTTTATTTGATGTCATCACCGGCACCAGAAAAGAGTTAAGAGATATCGCAGGAGACCCGAACTACAGAAATTCATGGACGCTTTTCTATAATAACGGATTGTTATTAGGTGGAAATGGAAGCGCTATAAATTAAAATATCTGGAAAATAGAATATTATGAAATTAAATCACTTGAAAACATACCTGATATTGGTATTAATTATAACAACAAATACAATCAAAGCCCAGGATAATTTGTTTGGAGGGGGTTTTGGCGGGGGGACCTTCAGCATGAATTCAACCAAGGAATTGAACCAGGTCATCAGTTCCGGGTTGCCTTTTAAAGCGGAATTAACAACCAACTTTCCTCCATATTTCTTTTACAAGGCTGAAGTCCTACATTGTTTCACCAAAAACTTTGCGCTAGGGGTCAATCTTTCTTCGACCTCAACCTGCTCAAGATTAAGTTATGCCGATTATTCCGGAAGCTATAAGCTCGACAATGTCCAAAACGGGCTCTTCGCCGGGATAAAGATATTGAACGGAGAGGCGCCCGGGGAGGTAACCGGGTTTAACTTGGGATTAGAGGGTGGTGTGGCTTTTAGTAAAATGAAAATTGACGAAACAATGAAGGCTTTCGATCAAACAACATCCGACAACACCAAAGTCAGTTCGATGGGGTTTTACGTCCAACCGGGTGTCTATTATTTTATCGTCCCAAAGTCACAGTTCAGGTTTTCAGCAAACGTGTCATACTATTTTGGAATTGAGAAAGGATATCATCTTCCCGATAAAAAGGATGCTGTATTAACTAACCCGGATACCGGAAAGCCGGTCAAACCACAATGGGATGGGGTCAGGATTGGAGTCACGGCATATTGGGTTCTTCGGAAATAATATTAACATGGCCTGGCAGCGTTAATTCTTTGCAACATTAATTCTTGAACCCATTTATTCACAGGAGGCATGAAAAGTGTAAGAAATTAAAAATAAAGTAGTTGTGAACAATTTATAAATCTTATTAAATTTTTATAACATGAGAAAATTTTTAGTACTTATTGTAATTGCATTGATGGCCTTTAATTTGAGAAAAATGGTGTCAGGAACCATTAATAAAAATGATTCCTGACACCATTAATTCCTGACACCATTAATTCATTTATCCACAACGTGTTTACGTAATATCTTTCAAATATGAACTAATTTATTATGCGATAAATAAAATTTTTGAGGAGTAAATGCGAACTGACTGATTTTTTTTTACCCAAGTGTAAGTATGGTTTAAATTAAATCGTAATTTTGATAGTAAACTTTAAAAACTTTGATATGAGCATTAAAAAAGTACGAAAAGATCTTATAAATAGAATTCGTAAAAATCCGGAGATTAGCAGTTTAAGATTTAAGGAATATGGAAAATCAACTGACATCAAAGAATATTCCGATGATGAAATTTCTGAAATGTATCATGGCATATACAGGAGTAAAGATCATCTGATGGTATTAAATGATGATGACATTTTCATTGATTTGAATGATGTCATAAAGACCGGTTGTACCTTGGAAAAAGTATCTTTTTTCGGTAAGCCAAAGAAAAGAGAGCTAACAGACTTTCATCCCATTGCTCTTCAAACGATTAGAACTTTTTATGTTAAGGATTATTTCCTGATTACTGCTCATAAGGTAAATGGATCAAACAGACATATTATATCACATTTTTTATGGAAAACCGGAGCGATAAAACCAGGAAGAGGAAAATTCAGAGGGTTATTCAGTATTGGTAACTATTACATGGATTTGCAAAAATTCAAAGAAGGCAAATACCCTAAAGATTTATACATCCCTATTAAAACGCATATAAACCAAATGTTTTTCAGGGATGACTACAGGATAAATGATTTTGTTGTCGAATCGGAAATTACGTTTGAAAAAATGGTGTCATAATTAATGGGGACAAAGAAAAATGGTGTCAGGAACCATTAATAAAAATGATTCCTGACACCATTAATTTCACCATTAATTTCACACATTGTGCCCAGTTGTGATTTGCTTTCAGAATTGTATCTTTGATCTCTTGATAACAACGTGTGAAGACCCTTCAAAGACAGGCTAATGTTGTGATTTGCTTTCAGAATTGTATCTTTGATCTCTTGATAACAACAACCATCATTAACATTATCACCGAGTTGTAGTTGTGATTTGCTTTCAGAATTGTATCTTTGATCTCTTGATAACAACTGCTAAAATCATACCCCACATGGGATTAAGGTTGTGATTTGCTTTCAGAATTGTATCTTTGATCTCTTGATAACAACTTAGGATCAACAGGTATATAATCAGATGCAGTTGTGATTTGCTTTCAGAATTGTATCTTTGATCTCTTGATAACAACAAGATTGTCGATGTAACCTTCCTCTGCAAGGTTGTGATTTGCTTTCAGAATTGTATCTTTGATCTCTTGATAACAACAGTAAACCGATATCAATAGCCATTTGATCGTTGTGATTTGCTTTCAGAATTGTATCTTTGATCTCTTGATAACAACTCGCTAAATATCGACATAGACGATGACGGGTTGTGATTTGCTTTCAGAATTGTATCTTTGATCTCTTGATAACAACTAAAGACCGTAATGGCCTTAATTGCCAAGAGTTGTGATTTGCTTTCAGAATTGTATCTTTGATCTCTTGATAACAACTTAGGAATGATCCTATGCATTCGAGTAGTGGTTGTGATTTGCTTTCAGAATTGTATCTTTGATCTCTTGATAACAACTCAAAAAATTACGTCTAGTCACGGCAGCCGGTTGTGATTTGCTTTCAGAATTGTATCTTTGATCTCTTGATAACAACTAGAGACATTGTGAGCCATAACAAAAAAGAGTTGTGATTTGCTTTCAGAATTGTATCTTTGATCTCTTGATAACAACACTATTTGAGTAATACCGCTTGCAATAGTGGTTGTGATTTGCTTTCAGAATTGTATCTTTGATCTCTTGATAACAACTGACCAATATACTTTCCTTGTTGTTCCCTGGTTGTGATTTGCTTTCAGAATTGTATCTTTGATCTCTTGATAACAACCGAAAGCGAAGATTCAGTAAGCGCCTTGCAGTTGTGATTTGCTTTCAGAATTGTATCTTTGATCTCTTGATAACAACGGTAAGACTTCGCCTTCTGTCACCATTGGGTTGTGATTTGCTTTCAGAATTGTATCTTTGATCTCTTGATAACAACACTGGCTAGGGAATCCCATGCCCACAAAGAGTTGTGATTTGCTTTCAGAATTGTATCTTTGATCTCTTGATAACAACACTGGCTAGGGAATCCCATGCCCACAAAGAGTTGTGATTTGCTTTCAGAATTGTATCTTTGATCTCTTGATAACAACCCTGGCGAAAGAATCAGTGCTACAACTTCTGTTGTGATTTGCTTTCAGAATTGTATCTTTGATCTCTTGATAACAACACAAAGTAAAAGTTTTCCCGGAATTGGTTAGTTGTGATTTGCTTTCAGAATTGTATCTTTGATCTCTTGATAACAACCAATACTGATTTTGCAACTGGTAGCGTGTGGTTGTGATTTGCTTTCAGAATTGTATCTTTGATCTCTTGATAACAACTGTAAAACTTCAATAGCCGTACACCGTAATGTTGTGATTTGCTTTCAGAATTGTATCTTTGATCTCTTGATAACAACAAAAGCCTCTGGTCAATCGGTTGATAGTGCGTTGTGATTTGCTTTCAGAATTGTATCTTTGATCTCTTGATAACAACGTTTACCCTTTGATGTACTGAATGCATCGGGTTGTGATTTGCTTTCAGAATTGTATCTTTGATCTCTTGATAACAACCTGTCTTTCATTGCTATCTTATAGATAGTAGTTGTGATTTGCTTTCAGAATTGTATCTTTGATCTCTTGATAACAACTGCTAAAATCATACCCCACATGGGATTAAGGTTGTGATTTGCTTTCAGAATTGTATCTTTGATCTCTTGATAACAACTGCGAACATTTTGTGATCATAAAACAGTAGTTGTGATTTGCTTTCAGAATTGTATCTTTGATCTCTTGATAACAACAACAGGTAGCGCATGGAGCACTTCGATAACGTTGTGATTTGCTTTCAGAATTGTATCTTTGATCTCTTGATAACAACTGCTGAGCTTGCGGCGGCCACGCCCTGTTCGTTGTGATTTGCTTTCAGAATTGTATCTTTGATCTCTTGATAACAACTAGTACTGTTAACAGTCCACTATTCAGCACGTTGTGATTTGCTTTCAGAATTGTATCTTTGATCTCTTGATAACAACGTAACTAAAGTTATTGACGTCACACCAACAGTTGTGATTTGCTTTCAGAATTGTATCTTTGATCTCTTGATAACAACTGTAAGTACTGCTGTCCCAACTGTTGTTCCGTTGTGATTTGCTTTCAGAATTGTATCTTTGATCTCTTGATAACAACCGACAGATTAAACACACTTGAAAAAGACCTGTTGTGATTTGCTTTCAGAATTGTATCTTTGATCTCTTGATAACAACCGTGGTCTATTAGAGAAGCAGTAAGAGAGGGTTGTGATTTGCTTTCAGAATTGTATCTTTGATCTCTTGATAACAACTAGAAATAAGGTGCTTATCTTTGATTTTGTGTTGTGATTTGCTTTCAGAATTGTATCTTTGATCTCTTGATAACAACCTTCGTCTAATGTTTTGATAGCTTCCTCGCGTTGTGATTTGCTTTCAGAATTGTATCTTTGATCTCTTGATAACAACTAATATTTTCTCATATCATCTATTTTTCTGTTGTGATTTGCTTTCAGAATTGTATCTTTGATCTCTTGATAACAACATTATCTTTCATAGGAATGATGAAAACAGAGTTGTGATTTGCTTTCAGAATTGTATCTTTGATCTCTTGATAACAACGCTGTATTGGGTTGGCCTGTACGACCATCAGTTGTGATTTGCTTTCAGAATTGTATCTTTGATCTCTTGATAACAACCAACGGGATTTGAATATTCGTACAAGTATGGTTGTGATTTGCTTTCAGAATTGTATCTTTGATCTCTTGATAACAACTGTTAAGCCTAATTTGACCGATTCAATTAAGTTGTGATTTGCTTTCAGAATTGTATCTTTGATCTCTTGATAACAACTTACCAGTAGTCAAATATCACTAGATCAAACTATTACAGCAGATATTGGGATTAAAAAATCTATCACATTTATTGGTTGTTATCATAATCGGCTTGCAGTTTTTAAATTGCAGGTCGTTTTATTTTTATATCTCTAGTTGATTATTTTTATTGAGAAATATGTAGGTATAAAAAAAGCCCCCGTATTGTAAGACGAGGGCAACTTAAATGTTTTCACAACGGAATAATCCTTATTGTGATTTGCTTTTAGAATTGTATTGCAAATATAAAATTATATTTATTGATTTCCTATTTTTCTTAGCTATATTAGCAAATTAATAATTATACAATTAGCTATGACAAAAATATTAGGACTTGACTTAGGTACAAATTCAATTGGATGGGCTTTAATCGATTCTAAAGAAAAGAGTATTGTTGATTTAGATAGTCGAATTATTCCAATGTCCCAGGCTATTTTAGGGAAATTTGATAGTGGAGTAACAGAATCTCAAACAGCTAAACGCACAGAATTTCGTGGTACACGCAGACTTCTTGAACGGCATATTCTGCGTCGGGAAAGATTACACAGAGTTCTACATGTGATGGGTTTTTTACCAGAACATTTTGATAAGTCGATTGATTTTGAAAATAGATTGGGGAAATATATAAATGAGTCAGAACCTAAATTAGCCTGGAAAGAGATAGAACCAAACTGTTTCGAGTTTGTTTTTAAAACTTCTTTCAATGAGATGATAAAGGACTTTAAGATTTCAAAACCTGATCTTTTTGAATTAAATAATAAAGGAGAAGAGCGAAAAATCCCTTATGATTGGACTATCTATTACTTACGCAAAAAAGCATTACAGGCTAAAATAGAAAAGGAAGAGTTGGCCTGGTTACTTCTTAATTTTAATCAAAAAAGGGGGTATTATCAATTGCGGGGTGAAGAAGATGAAGAAACGCCAAACAAATTAGTAGAATATCACACTTTAAAAGTTAAGGAAGTAACCGCTGATGACTTACAAAAAGGCAAAACAGATAGATGGTATAGTGTTATTTTAGAAAATGGGTGGATATACCGCCGCTCAAGTAAAACTCCGTTATTTGACTGGAAAGATAATATCAAAGAGTTTATAGTGACAACCGAACTAAATGATGATGGAACGGTGAAAGTTGACAAAGAGGGTATAGAAAAGCGTTCATTCCGTGCTCCATCGGATGAAGACTGGACATTGGTGAAAAAGAAAACAGAATCAGTTATAGATGATAGCAATAAAACTGTTGGTTGTTATATTTATGATACACTTTTACAAAACCCAGCCCAAAAAATCAATGGTAAATTGGTAAGAACCATTGAGCGCAAGTATTACAAACAAGAATTAAAAGCTATATTAGAAAAGCAAAAGGAGTTCCATGTTGAATTGCAAAATATGGAGTTATACAAAACCTGTCTCGAAGAGCTATACAAAAACAACGAATCACATCGTAAGAGTATTGCCACTAAAGATTTTACGCATTTGTTATTGAATGATATAATTTTCTATCAACGTCCGCTCAAAAGTAAAAAATCGTTGATCAGTAATTGTAAATATGAATTTCGTTCATTTAAAGACGAAACTACCGGTGAGATTATTAAGGAGCAGATAAAATGTGTCGCCAAATCGCACCCGTTATATCAAGAATTACGCTTATGGAAGTTTGTTAAAGATTTAAGAATTATTGAACGAGAAAAATTGGTTGACGGAAAGTTAAAAACAGATATTGATGTTACGGTAGAGTTTTTGAAATCGGAAGATGATTATGTGGCATTATTTGATTGGTTAAATGATAGGAACATAATCAAGCAAGACACATTGCTTTCTTCATATTTCAAGATAAAAAAGAAAAAAGGAAACGACAAATTGTCTTTTCGTTGGAATTATGTTGAAGACAAAGAATATCCCTGTAATGAAACGCGATCACAAATACTTTCCCGTTTATCTAAAATATCAAATATATCTGTAGGCTTCCTTGACAAAGAAAAAGAGTTAGCATTATGGCATTTACTATTTTCGGTTGAAGATAAATTGGAAATTGCAAAAGCCCTAAAGTCTTTTGCAATCAAATACCATTTGGGAGATGACTTTGTGGAAGTATTCCGGAAAATCCCTCCTTTCAAAAAGGAGTATGGAGCTTATTCAGCTAAGGCAATCAATAAACTATTGCCTTTAATGCGAATGGGTAAATATTGGGAAGAAAAATCCATTGATCAAAAAACAAAACAGCGAATTGATAAGATCCTTACAGGTGAATATGACGAACGCATGCGTAATCGTGTTCGTGAAAAATCAATTAATTTAACCGAATTAGAACATTTCAAGGGTCTGCCTGAATGGTTGGCCTGCTATATTGTTTACGATCGTCATTCTGAAGCTGGCGATGTTGAAAAATGGAAGACTCCTCAGGACCTTAATGATTTCATAAGGGAGTTTAAACAAAATTCACTTCGCAACCCAATAGTTGAACAGGTTATTACCGAAACTTTACGAACTGTAAGAGATATTTGGAAAAAATATGGTGAATTTTCTGAAATTCATGTCGAATTGGGCCGCGAGATGAAAAACCCAGCAGACAAGCGGAAAAGCATGACTGAGAAAATTTCTGAAAACGAAAATACTAACCTGCGTATAAAAGCTCTTTTGGCAGAGCTGGTCAATCACAATGATGTAGAAAATGTTCGCCCATATTCGCCAAATCAACAGGAGATTCTAAAAATTTACGAGGAAGGAGTTATTAATTCGGGCATAGATATACCCGAAGATATTGCTAAAATAGTCAAGACCAGTCAGCCTTCAAAATCAGACCTCACCCGTTATAAATTATGGCTTGAACAAAAATACCGATCTCCCTATACAGGAGAGATGATTCCACTTGGAAAACTTTTTACTTCGGCTTTTGAAATAGAACATGTAATTCCACAAAAGCGTTATTTCGATGATTCATTAAGTAACAAAGTTATCTGCGAAGCTGAGGTGAACAATGAAAAAGGTCAAGCGCTTGGTTACGAATTTATCAAAAATAATGAAGGTAGGATCATTGAGCTTAGTTATGGGAAAACCGTTAAGTTATTTTCTATTACCCAATACGAAGAATTTGTAAAACAACATTACAGCAAGAGTCGTGGTAAAATGAAAAAATTGTTGATGGAGGATATTCCTGATTTGTTTATTGATCGCCAACTCAATGACAGCCGATACATTAGTAAAGTAGTAATGAGTTTGTTGTCGAATATTGTGCGTGAAGATGGGGAACTGGAAACCATTTCAAAAAATGTAATTCCCTGTACCGGCTTGATAACCGATACCTTGAAACAAAACTGGGGGTTGAACGATGTTTGGAATAGAATTGTAACTCCTCGTTTTGAGCGAATGAATGAATTAACTAAAAGCAATGATTTTGGGCATTGGACAAATAAAGAAGGCAAAAGAGTTTTTCAAACCGAAATGCCTCTTGTACTTCAAAAGGGGTTTAATAAAAAACGGATTGATCATCGCCATCATGCTATGGATGCTTTAGTAATTGCATGTGCTACAAGAAGTCATGTAAACTATTTGAACAATGAATCTGCTAAATCTTCCGCAAAAGAGAGCAGATTTGATTTAAGAAATACGCTATGCCAAAAGAAATATGACGATAACAAAAATTATAAATGGGAAATTATCAAGCCATGGAATACATTTACCCAAGATGCTCAAGCCGCTTTGGAGAATATTGTTGTAAGTTTTAAGCAAAATTTGAGGGTGATTAATAAAACTGTCAATAAATACCAGTGCTATAAGGATGGTAAAAAAAGAATCGAAACACAGGTTAAAGGTGACAGTTGGGCAATTCGTAAACCTTTACATAAAGAAACATATTATGGAATTGTAAATCTTCGTTTAAAGAAATCAGTTAGACTTTCATCCTGCCTTGATCAATGGGGGAATTTGGTTGACAAAAATCTAAAAACAAAGATAAAACAACTTATTAATGAAGGGTTTGATAAAAAGAAAATTCAAAAATATTTTACCAACCTGGAAAACAAATGGATGGGGAAAGACATTACTAATGTTGAAGTTTACTACTTTAGTAATGAAGATGAAGTCCTTGTTGCATCCCGTGAAAAATTGGATGACACTTTCAATACTAAAAAAATCGAAAGTATTACAGATACCGGAATTAAACAAATACTTCTGAATCATTTAGAGCAATCCAAATTTCAAGACCAGAAAGATGTAAATGGAAAGACTATAGCTCCAGAGATATTAGCTTTCTCGGCGGAGGGTATTGAAGAAATGAATCAGAACATCACAATTTTGAATAAAGGTAAATTCCATCAACCGATATACAAAGTTCGTACTTATAGCAGGAAAGGGAATAAATTTAATGTTGGGAACAAAGGAAATAAAAATGATAAATTTGTTGTAGCAGCACCAGATACAAATCTTTATTTTGCAATATATATTGATGGGGATGGGAACCGTAATTTTGAAACTATACCTTTAAATATAGTTATTGAACATCTAAAGCAAAGGGAAAGCCCAGTGTTAATATCCAAAATTGACGATAAAGGGAATGAGTATACATTACATTCTTTTCTTTGTCCCAATGACATTGTTTATTTACCAACTGAAGAACAGATTAATAATTGGAACAATTTCATTGTCTCAGATATTGATAAAAAGAGAATTTACAGGTTTATAGATTCCAGTGATACAACTGCAAATTTTGTTCCTGCATCATCAGCTTCTATATTATTTGATTTAAATAAATCTGATCAAGCTAAAAAAGGAGTGATGTATCCAATACAAAACGAATTTGGTGTTGGAAGTCCACAATCTAAAAATCAAAAAGCCTTAACAGGAGAAATGATAAAGAACTTTTGTGTTAAGTTGAAAATTGACCGTTTGGGGAAAATATCAATTTAAATATTTGATTGATATTGGATTTAAAAGAGCTCCAATTGCTGTGGAATTGGAGCTTTTTCAACTTCTTTTTTGCCATAAAAAAGTTCAATCATTCCAAATTGTTTATCTGTTATTGTCAGAATTCCAACTTGTCCTTTTGGTGGTAAACTGTTTTTAACCCTTTTAACATGTACATCTGCATTCTCCCTGCTTGAACAGTGACGCACATATATTGAAAATTGGAACATTGAATATCCATCTTTTAATAGCTTTTTTCTGAAATCGGAATAGATTTTTCTTTCCGTCTTTGTCTCCGTTGGGAGATCAAAGAATACTAATATCCACATTACACGGTATTCATTAAGTCGTTCCATTTAGCGTTATGATGAAAATGACCAATAATCATAATAGTCCATTAATTTTAATCTTTTAAAACCGGATACAAGACTTTTCTTTGTTCTCCATTAAAGCAGCGCACCAAAGAAGTAGTTGTTTTTTGAACGCCAATCATTAATGGATTTTTATTTCCTTCAATCACGACATCCAGAACAGGTATAGTGAGTAATTCAGCTTTAATTTCTTTGGTTAACTCTGTATAATCCACCTTGCTTTTCATTATTCGAAGAACCACCTCATCAACATATGGACGATATGGTTCCATAATATCATCAGCCAGGCAATATGCATTGTATTTATTATGATGATGAACACCTAATGTCGGTAATAATCCGGATGCAACCAATGATCGGGCAACTACACCTCTCAAAATGGAATATCCGTAGTTTAATAGATTATTTGGAGGGCATCCATCCCGGTCACGTGTAAATGAAGGGTGTGATTCTTGGAAAATATTGCCCCAATAATATGCTGCTGCACGTGCTTCATGGTTCCCTGTATCACCTGATTTAACATTATCTGCCCAATAGTTCATATTCTCAGAAGTGTAACCATGTTTCTTTAGTACTGTTGCCTGATTTGTTATTTTTGCTTCAATCGTTTGCTGCCATATGTTTTTCTTTAGAGGTTCGGAAGCATTTATCTGATCTTTGAATCGTTCAGATTGAAGTGTATTCCCACATAAAGGCAATAATAAACCGGTCGGTAGGTGCTGCTTATCACAAGTGATGATTGCTACGTTGTTATCTAAAAGTTTTTCTATTAGACCTTGAGTAATTGTTATTCGGGGATGATCAAGAACGATGATACCTAAATCTTCAATAGGAAGTGAAGCAACTGCCTCTTTTTTAAACTTTTCAGGTAGTGTCTCGTTTTTTTCTACCTCTGGCAACCTCACGATTAATTGATCATCACACAAATTTAAATAAGCAGGATTTCCAAAATAAACTGTACGTTTTATCATGATCCATAAAATTAGTTTACTTCAATAGTTTATTTATGTTTAAAAAGGGTTAAGAAAAAGCTTAATTCTTTAAAGTATTATCCATATCCGTTGGAGTGTGTTTTATTTAGAATTATAGTTAACGAAAATTGAATTCTATTTAATAGACTGAATTCAAATAATACAAAAATAATATGGCTACAATATAAAAAGTTTTTAAATACAAAATATATTTTAAAATAAAATTCTTTTGTGACATTTCTTTTGTAATTTTATTCTCCATCACAATCATTATATTAAGGAATATGAACATAGGAGTAAATGATGGGTTGATAGGTTCATCCAATATTCTCAATGATAATCAATGTGTAATGGAGTGGAAGAGTATAATAAATGGGACAATGATTTCTGACCTCATTTTCCCCACAAAGAATGGAAATCGAGAGATAGTGGAGTCAGAGGGTTAATGGCTTAGAAAATGGTGTCAGAGGGAAAAATGGTGTCAGGAACCATTAATAAAAATGATTCCTGACACCATTAATTTGACACCATTAATTCCAGATTAATGGTTATTGTTAAGCGAACGCTTTCTAAATGGGGCTACCCTCCGGATAAGCAGGCTAAGGCAATTGAGACAGTGTTGAAACAGGCGGAACTGATGGCGGATTTCTTTACGGCGGGTTAATCTATAAAAAGAGTAAAGGCGTCTGACCCCATTATCCGTTCTTTTAGCTTTTCCTGACACCATAAAATTTAATATAGAAGCTTCAAACTGTCAAAATGCTTTGCTTTATGTTCTTCGATGGTTTTGCAACATAAAAAACTTAGATTGTTAAAGGTTATCTTTTCGATGCACTCATTGGCTTCCTGATTTGTTAACAGACCTCTATGAATTGCGATCACTAATATATCTAAAGTTGTGAGGTAGGCGATTGAGTGTTCTTCACAATAGGGCTTTATATCTTTGGTGTTACTACTTGCTATTATGTGTTGATGATATTTACAGTACAAAAGACAAGCTCTTTCCCCTGGGCCTTTAATAGTGTTTTTTAAACTAATGTATTCTTTGAAAAGGTTTGGATTCGAAGTTGTTGGAAAAGTAATTTCTTTAATTTGTTTGAAGCGGAAAAGATTTTCGACTACATCTCTCATTGTCGGGTTATTTAATAACTCACTCAGTACGATATCAAGCATTCTTAACCTGTCCGGAAATAATTCATTTAAAAGACTGATTTTATCGGCTTTGTAAAGATGGATAGTTACATCAGCATCTAAAAGGATAAGCACCTGATTATTCGATGTCATTTTCGATAGGTGCTAGCGGATCTACATTAATATCATTCATAAATTCCAGGTAAACAGATTCTGATATTTTTTGACTTTTGTAGAGATTATTCACTAAAGGCCCATAGTCTCCTACTATCTTATTGAAATTTCCGGATTTGAATAAAATAGTATCGTAACCAAGCTTTTTGGCCATACTCATTTTCCCGGAGGCTAACATATCGTAATAACTTTTATCAACATAATCCAATTCGACTAAACGGGAGATAACTGCATTAATGGACAGTCCATAGTATTGCTGGATTTTAAATATCGTTTCTATGGATAAATTGTTTTTCTTTTGTAGTTCCTGAGATGGTATTAGTTGATATACTCCATTCCGGGGCAACAAGAGGCAAGCTGAAAAAAAGTTTGCTTTTAGCTCTTCCGGTTCACTTCCTGAATCGTAAAGTTCGACCTTACAATAGCTGGAGTCAAATTTTTCCTGAATACATAAATGATAAATTTCATGACCTATTGTGAAATTTTGTCTTCCAATTGTATGCTCCTGATTAATCATCATGAATAAAGAATCATCAGCTGCTTTTATTGCCATTCCGGCGAAGTCACCCGGTAAAGGTTTGAATACTGTGATAATATTTTTCTTTAACAATAAGCTGGATAGAATTATGGGTTCAATTGTTCCATATCCATTGTTATTGCGGAAAGTAGCAGCTTTCTCTTCTATATCCCTTTTAACTAAAGTACTAAGCTTCATTATTTAGGATTTTTTTCATTTTTAAATAATTCTTGACGATTTTTTGAAATTGGGCAATACTGGTGAGGTCTTGTTGATTTTGTGAATCGATTCGAAATGCAAATGCAAGGTTAGCTGTTTTTGAAGCAGCATCGGGTTCTAAAAGGTCTTCGAGTTCAATCCCATATAAATCGCATAATTTGTTCAGGAATAAAAGGGATATTTCACGCTCTCCTTTTTCATAACGGCTTATTACGCTTCTGTCAATACCAAGATATTCAGCTATTTGATCCTGGTTGTAATGGTTTTTTTCGCGGTAATCCTGGAGATTCTTGCCGATTATATTAATCAGTTCCATTTTGTGAGAGGTGTTTCTTGTTTTTGGTCTGCACAAATATAATGTTTAATATTTGTTTTTGTTCATTTTGTGACAATAATTTAACATTATTTTAGATCGATATTCGAGTTATTATAACGACAAAAATAAATATTATATTTTAAATTTCAGTGTTTTATGATGTGAATTGATTAAATATATTTTATAATAATCTTTGACACATTTTTATATATATTGCATAACGTAAAGCATAATGTGCGAAATTGTATCATGTCACCCCCTCTTTTGCTATAATACTTTCATCCTTTCGGGATTCTGGGTGGAAATTTTCTTTGGAATTATATGACAAGTACACAGCGGGTTTGTTTGCAGGTGAGCGAAAGAAAAAGAGGAGATAGCTATTGGCCTAAATGATGACATCATTTATCGTGTTACAAAATGGTTCATAAATACAGATCCCATGACCGGTATAATTGAATAGAAAGCTTTGATCAGCTACTATTAAGAAACTGTTTAAAATTTCTTTAAATGGAGTTTAAGAACTATCGGAAGCGGGTTTTCTGTTGTAGAGACGCAATATTTTGCGTCTCTACGTGATGTAAATAGGCAGCACTAGAAGGTTTTTGTATGTCCAACGGATAAACAGAAACTAAATTTAAACAGTTTCTAAATTGGATTTATACTTTTCATCGAAAACATATTTTGACAAGAGGATAAACCATTTGTTTTTTGATTTAGTTAGATCTTATCAGTTATTGTATTCCTAAAGTCAATGAATTAAAAACTTGCATGGTTTTTAAAATACGATATAAAGATGTCGCTATTTTTAGTGAAAAGCAAATTAAAACAAACAAATAAACAGGGTAATCAGGTTTTATTATTAACTTTTAAAATATGATACATTATGAACAAGTTAAAGAAAAAGAAGAAATTTGATTTTACGCTGGATGAATATTTCTGGCGGTTATCGAAGAATCAGAAGTTGGCGGTTATTCATTTTCTGAGTGTTATCGCGATCAGTGATACGGGGCCCAAAACAAATAATGATGAAGGGGATCTGATCGACATGTGTTATAAGACATTCAGGGTGACGGGGGATAAAGTCCTGGAATATACCGCAATTGGTGGCAGGGAACAGACTGCAAAGGATATTTTAAAGATGAAACGTGATAATTTGTATGGTCTGATTATGCTGAATTATAAGTTGTGTGAATTGAACGGGGGCCCAAGTGATGAGCAGTTTGAAGCATTGATGTTATGGCTTGCTGATTTGAATCTGACGGTCGATGAGTGGTATAATATGGATGTTTAGGGCCATCCGTATATTTTCATTTATTCGGGATTGAAAATTCTTTATTATTCTGCTCTGGAGACCCACAAGGGGCTTCCCTACATCACCTTCCAGCGTTATTTCAAAATAGTCTTCTTTAAATAATCAGTAATACAGTTTTCTGAATTATTCACCGGTTGCCTGGTGATGGCTGTTGGCGTGGGCTGATGGGTCGTCGGGTGGCTTTAATTTTTTACAAAATGGAAAATCAAAATGAAATGATGAATGATGTTAATCAAAATGAAATGATGAATCAGAAGGGGAATGGTGGATCCCGTGTTATCCGCCCGAGTGGTAAGTGTGAGATCGTGCCGGATGGAAACGATGATGATGAGGTTTACAGGGTTGATATGGGTGCGATGGCGATGGAGAATGCTGAGTATTACACGACCTGTGATAGCATCGTGAGTAAGAACGGGTGTTCTGCAGGGGTTAAGGCGTTGCGCAAGGGGTTTGAGTTGTTCTTGGTTGATCATACAGATAGCCGGTTCACGGGTCGACTGATGAAGATAGTTGCAGAGATCTTTCGCCGGGATTATGGGAAAGGAAAGATGAAGAAGTCTGTGCTGTTCTCGCAGGAGAAGCCTTATCTGGAAACGATGGTGTTTAATATCAGGAAAACGAATGTCGGCAGGTTGAAGCATCAATTTGATATTTCGCATGCTGAGTCAAGGGCGGAAGCGACGATCTCGGTGAAGAACTTGAATTTGTATCGGGATGTTATTCCGAGTGGAGCAATGTATTACAGGATCCTGAATCACCTGAGTATTGTGTCGGATTATTGTTATTCAAAATCGAATAGGAGGTATGAGCCGATGAGCATGTTGAATGGGATGAGTGCTTACGGGTATTCGGATTATATTGCTGTTGAGGATTGTCCGGATATCGTGTTGAGGGTTGAGTTTCGGGATGGGGTTTGGCCGTTGGAGGAGGACACGGTGATCCAGTGTATGGGAGTGGAGTATTATCAAAAGTCGGGGCAGGGGTATTGTTTGTTGCATGGTGGTGGAGGAGTTGAGATTTGTGAGGTGTTTTGAAAAAAATGGTGCCTGGCACCATTTTTTCTGTGCGATGTTTTGATGAGAATATCAAGCCGAATGAAGGTGATGTAGGGGCCGCCATTGTGGCCGCCCATGGGTAATGAAGATTTTTATGTTGTCCGTGGGCGGCCACAAGGGCGGCCCCTACATCACGTTTATGGGTAATGAAGATTTTTATGTTGTCCGTGGGCGGCCACAAGGGCGGCCCCTACATCACGTTTATCGGTAATGAAGATTTTTATGTTATCCGTGGGCAGCCACAAGGGCGGCCCCTACATCACGTTTATCGGTAATGAAGATTTTTGTGTTGTCCGTGGGCGGCCACAAGGGCGGCCCCTACATCACGTTTATCGGTAATGAAGATTTTTTTGTGTTTTCCGAAATAATTGATGAAAAAGGGGCGACTTTTTGGAGGGTTTTTGGGAAAAGATGAAAATTGTCCTCCTATGGCTTCCTGTGGCTTCGTATGGCACATATAAAAAACTTGACATATAGGTTTGAGGTTTTGTAATTTAGTGGTGTTGATCAACACATTTGAAATTTACTGAATTATGAACCAGGTTGCTGTTGTCTGTTGGATATTTTTAAAAACAATAAGAGCCCACAGCTGAGCAACCACAAAAGCTAAAAAAAATGGCTATTTTAACTGGTGCTATTAAGTACCGCGGAAGCTTCAAAAGTATCCGCAATTACATGAACCTCCATGACCCCAAGACTTATGCAGGGGAAAAGGGAGGGGCAAACCGCGACCTGATTATGAACCATCCTGCCTTTGCTTTAACTCGTGAAAACATGAACGAGTTTAAAGGTGTTGGCGCTTGCGTCAAGGCAATCCGTCGTGGTTTACTGAACCTGTTGCCTGAGCAGACTGACAAGAATTTCACGAGTCGTCTGATGAAGTTGGTAAAAGAGATCAATCGCAGGGATCCTGCCGGTGAGCATGGTAAACGTGCCATCATTATCTCAGCTGAGCGTATTTACTTCGCTACCCTGGCGTTTAATGTCCTGGAGGATGTTGCTGAGTTGCTGCAGAATCAGTTTGTATGGGAACATCCCATCACAAGGGCTTCTGCAAAATTGACGCTGACTGACTTAAACATCAAGGACATCATGATCCCATTGGGCGCTACGCATTATCGTGTGCAGAATCATCTGAGCATTATCTCTGATTACGTTTACAGTGAGGCTAACCGCCGGTATGAGCCGATGAGTCTGCTGAACGCTTTGAGCGCTTTTGAGTACTCTGAATATACTGCTATTGGAACTCCGCTGACTGATGAGATCGATGTAGCTTTCCCGTTGGGAACGCTTCCGGGTGACGATGACAGTGTGATCCAGTGTGTAGGGATTGAGTTTTATCTGAAGACGGGTGCTGCCAACTATAAGAGAATGGTGGGTAGTAGCATGTTCGTTGTGGACGTGTTCTGATCTTTGACGTATTGTTGAAAATGTAGGGAGGGCCCTGGTGGCTCTCCACGGGTAATGAAGATTTTCTATGTTTCCCATGGGCGGCCACAAGGGCGGCCCCTACATTTTCTTCAATTTAAAACCTTATTATCATGAATCCTTCTGCTGATTTAACCTGGATGTTTGGCTTGTTGATTTCGATCTTGTTGTCACTGGTGGTCTATTTTGTGAGGCTATTGCATGTGGACTTCAGAAGGATGCAGAAAGACATCGCAGAGGTTAAGACGACTACACAACTCATCAAGAGCGAATTTAAAGGTGGCCTGGAACTGATGAACTTGCGGGTTGAACAGCTTGAGGCCAGAGTGAAACAATTTGAGGCTATCTTATATAATACGTTTAAATATGAAAAAGAGTAGTTTGAGTAAGTTTAGTATACCGGTTGCCGAGTTATCCCTTGCTGAGAGGGTGATGGCGCCTACACCTAAGTTCTTTAAAACCCTTCGGACGATTGGTTTGGTGATTGGACTTGTAGGGGGTGCTATATTGGCTTCTCCGGTGGTGTTGCCGGCTGCTATTGTGACTATCGGGGGGTATCTGGCATTGGCCGGGAGTATCGTAACGGGGGTATCACAGACCGCAGTTGAAAAAGAATGATCCTTTGAATCGTGCCATAGATTTTAAGGTTTAATTGGTTAGTAATGTAAACCGGCTCTTGAATTGGGGCCGGTTTATTTTTATCAGGTCATTGTTATAATACTTTCACCCCTTCGGGGTTCATCTTCAATCATTTGATTTCTATAATACTACCATCCCTTCGGGATTGAAGAAAACGAATGGTATAAAGTAGAATGAAGGTGATGTAGGGGCCGCCCTTGTGGCCGCCCATGGGTAATGAAGATTTTTTGTGTTTCCCGTGGGCGGCCACAAGGGCGGCCCCTACATTTTCTATAATAACCGCAAAAAATATTCAACTTTATCTGTAAAGGAAATCACTTTTCTGAAACGACTATTTTTACAAAGCCGGCTCCTTGCTTTGAAGCCTCAATGGCCCAACACAAATAGACAAAAGGGGCATTCCAGTTGATGGCTATTTCGTTGGAAGCATAGGCGGCCATGTTATCCAGGTATGCTGTTTCGGGTTCTGTGAATTCATATTTGCAGTTATCCTGTCTGCCCGGGTTTGGGCCACCAACCAATAGTCCCGGAACGGGTTCAACGATTCCGTCTGAAGTAGACTGACGGTGGTGAGGATGCATGGGCGATTTGGAACCGATACCTGTTACAAAACAATAACCGGTGGCGTTTCTTCCCAACAGGTAGTCGAGATTTGACAAGGCACTGATTACATATTTCCGGTCCATGGTCAGCCTGTAAGCATTCATCAACAGTACGCCCTGGTTGGCACAGACCGCGCTGCTGCCCCATACAAAGTCGCGGGATGATTGCCCCATGACAGTCTGAAATGCATTGGCAGAGACCTTTGCAATGAGTCCGTCAGCATATTCTAAAAACCTTTTCATCAATGGTTGTGTGGTACTTACGGTATAGGCAGGTAATGTTTTCCGGTGATTCAGAAGGGAATACACACCCATTGTATAGACATTTCCCCATGATGGTACCGAGATCCTGGTGTCGGCACCCTTGAGGATCACATCAAAATAGGCTTTTTCTTTCGTGTCGATAAACAGCTCTGTGGCTGCCCAGAACCATTCATCTGAAAAGTTGCTGTCACCATATCCACCGGTTGTGATTTTAGGCTCAAACTGCGTGTTTATCAGGTTCTGATTGTATTCCAGTGCGGGGTTCAGTAGCGCCCACTGCCATGCCTTTTGAGCCGCTTTTAAGCAACTGTCGGAGAGCTTTGATTGCTTCTTCGGATAAGTGCTTAATAGCCGGCTTGCCTGCGCCATAACGGCTGCAAAGTCCAATGTGGCTGCTGTCCCTTTCTGAACGACATATCTTGGTTCCGTGGTTACTCCCGGCATCACCATGCCGTCGAAGACAGCATTTGTGCATTTATTATACACACCGCCATCTGAAGGATCCTGCATGGTAAGCATCCAACGGAGGTTATAGATGACCTCGTTCAGTAGATCGGGAATCCCGTTTCCACTCTCGGGAATATTCGATTTAAGTTTGGTAAAAGGGATGGGGTTCTCTTCAAAAGCCGATAGCAATGTCCCCATGGTGATGCCACTGTTGACGATATATTTGTTGTAATCGCCTGCATCGTACCAACCACCGGGGGTTGAGATCTCAGTTCCTGCAGGGCGTTCTTTGGTTGCTGCCGAGGGGTGAATGAGTACTTTGGTATCGGGATGGCCTGCCGGACGGGCCCATTTGCCTGCATATTTAGTCAACAGAGGGATGGAAGATCGTTGATAATAATAGCCCTTGAGTGATGCTATAGCAACATCTCTGTAAACATTTTCTCCGATTGTGAATGTGTAGGCCTTTCCAATTCCCGAAACCCAGAGGTTGTAAGATCCCGGTTTTGTGTATTTACTGAAATCTGCAATTTGTGTTTTGGTTCCGGAATAAGCCGATTGCATCAGCCTTCCCAGACTTCCTTTGAAGACGGTATCTTTTGAATTGGCCCTGATGAGGCAAAACTTTTGTAAGGGTTCTTTAGTGGTGATCACGGCTATTTTAGGGCCATAAGGATAGAATCCTAACTGATTCAGTTTTATGTTATCGGCACCTTGTTGTGAATATCCTTTAAAGGAAATCAAAGAAAGTGTTACCAGTGCAAAGATAGACGGAGAAAATCTGAAATTCAGTTTCATCTGTGTTGCGAGATTTTATTGTTTTGAGAACAAATATAGTAACTAATTATTTAAGGCATGCAAGATTGATCATAAATCGTACAGACGCAAAATATTGCGTCTCTACAAAATGAAAATCAACTTTCATTAATTCATATTGCAGCATGTGTCATCATCCATTAAACGATAGTATTACAATATAAAGCAAATTGATTATTTCAGAAACCGATATAAACTGATCATAATGAATAATCCCAAAGCCAGCAAACCACCAATCATGAAATCGTGACTGGTTAGGTAGATGCCGGTGAATCCGGCTATCGGGTACCCTATAGCCCACCATAAATGCGACCAGGCAAAGTGGCTTCCGTATGCTTTGCCTTGTTGTTCCAGTGGTATGTTTTCAGCGATAAGGATTTGTGATGGCATATCGGCAAAACTGAGCCCTGATCCTGCAATTATCCATAGGATCAGTAATATTCCATAAGGAACAATATTAGCTGATAAGACAGCAAAAGAAATCATCAAAGCGCCCGTGATCAATAGTCTTGTTTTGTTCTTCGACTGATCAATGGTATTGGCCAAGAAGGCTGCAATGGTTGCACCGATACCGAAAGCTGTCATTGCCCATCCATATTCTTTGTCTGTGAGCAACAGATTGCCTTTGATATGGCCGACTGTATTGACCAGTATCTGTGCACCGGCTATGGCTGCAACCAGTTCCATTAACAATGAAAAGCGGATTGACTTATTGCCGAATAGCAGTTTTGTTCCATTTATCGTGTTTTCCCAAATGGCGGATATCGAGGACTGTTTTGAAGGTGTACCCTCTTTCAGAAAGGAAAAGGGGATGAAGAAAACCAGGACTGAAGAGAGAATAAAAGAAAAGGAATCTACAAGGAATATTTGTCTTGAGCCCCAAAAGACAGCAACCACACCTGCCAGTCCCGGACCAAGCATCCCCAGTAATTGCCAGGTGGCATTTGACAAGGCAATGGCATTTCCAAATTTCTCTTTGTGCAGGATAAGTTGCGGTATGGATGCTTTGAAAGCAGGTGTAAAGAAAGCGTTAAATATATTGAGCAGAAAGATCAGGGTGTAGAGTTCCCATACCGTGGTGATGAAGGCCAGTGAAAAGACGATTACCATCCTGAACAGGTTGGTGATAATCATTATTTTTTTCCGGTTGAAACGGTCGGCTAGTATGCCGGCATAAGAGCCAAAGATAATAAATGCAGTGACTCTGATGGTTAAGGCTATAGCGAGTATTTTAGCAGACTGATTGCCACCAAATTCAAATGCCAGTAGCGCAACGCCTATCCAGGTAAAAGCATCTCCCAGAAGACTGATTGCCTGTGCAAAATACAATCTGGCAAACAAGGTCTCTTTGAGGGAGTTCAGGGGTTCGAATATTTTCATTAATCGTGTTTAGAAATATATAACGGACAGGTCACGACCTGTCCCTACATAGTTGAACCGGATTATTTCTGGTTTTTTGATTTATAGACCATATCGATAGTGATAGCGCATGAGAGGATTGCTATTTTACTTTCATCAGATGAATATTTAGGTTCAATTTCAACTAAGTATTTATCGGATGTTGTTAGCATCTCTCTCGCCAGGCCTGCCCACTTTTTAGTGATATAGGCGATCTGGATTTCAAAGGAGTTTTTTATTACAAATTTTCTGGCTCTCCAGTTACCTGTAATAGTGGTATTTACTTCGTTAGATTTATTGTAAAGGATAAAGGTGGGTTTAAAAAATTTGAATACCTGTTGAATGGTCCCGGTAATATTACCATTTGGATCCTGAATCAGTGTTTTAGACATAAAGAAAGTCCAGCCACGGGATATTGTCGCCAGTAACTGGTCTCTGGAATCCCTGATCTCCAAATGGAAAGGAAGCATCGACTTACTCATAAATACCCTTTGAAACTTCTCTCCGGATGTGAGTTTTTGAACAATAGAGCCTATCATGACATTTTGATCATTGTAGATTTTATAAATATTGTTGAATTGTAATACATTCACTTTTTCGTCAACGAAGTAACTGTTTGTCTCAAAGAAATTTGTTTCCATGTTTTTTTCTTTTATTGCTATTATACTGATCTCAACTTATTACTTAAAATTGAAGAATTTATTGACAATAGCAAATATAGCGTTAATTCTGCTGAGAATTTGTATTTGTTGAAAATCATTGATAACATTTTTGGGAGGATATAATTTAATAAATAATGGTTATGTTGTACGATAATGTTGGTGATACAGGGCGGCCCCTAGTGGGTATCCGGGGCAGAATCACAGAAAATGTAGGGGCCGCCCTTGTGGCCGCCCACGAGTAATGAAGATTTTTTATGTTTTCCGTGGGCGGCCCCTACATTTTCTTACAACATAACCTTTTAAAATAACGTCACAAAGAATAAAATGAGAATTAAATAATCTTTTAAAGCATCGCGCATAATTCGTAAAGCCTTAGTGATGTGTTTCTCTACTACAGAAACCGAAATATTAAGTTCGATAGCAATTTCTCTATTCTTTAAGCCTTTTTGGCGGCTAAGTTCAAATACATTTCTACATTGATCAGGTAAACGGGCAATGACCTCATCAATTTTGATTTCCATTTCAAATAAACTTTTAGCTGTTCCATGATCAGAATTATAATATTCCAGTTCGCTTAGTGCAATCTTATCATGAATAATCTGATGATGTTTATCTGTTAATTTTTTATAGTTAAGATAATTAAGACATCTGTTGTGAACTGAACGAAAAAGATAGGCTTTTAAAACAGGATCAGATGCTATATCAAATTGTTTTTCCCAGAGATTAGAAAAGATCTCCTGAACAATATCTTCTGCAGCAAAATCTTCGTCTATAAATTTAGATGCATAGTGACACAACCTACTATAGTAGATTTTAAATATATGCTCAAAATCATGTTGATATTTTTCCATTTAATGCTCCTTCAAGCTTACTGTGGTATTGAAGCTCATTAAAATAATTACAATTGGATATGCTAAAACTAATAAATGTAATGTCTTCAGAAAGTGAATAATAATTAGGTATCTCAGCAAAGTGAGAAATCTTTTTTAGATACTACTTTCTATGGAAATAACGGGTTTATTAATCTCAATAAAAGGGTAAAATCAAAACTTGACAGTTCACAAAGATATAGAATTACAATTATTTTCAAAAATAAATTCTATTATTTTCAAAATGAGCTAATTTTTTTATGCAGAATAACATAATTATTTTAATGAAGTTCAACCGTAGTCTATAAGCATTGAAAAATGCAACCCTGCAATGAATAACTTGAAAAGTTAAATAAGAAGGCGTTTATGTAGAAAATATAGGGGCCTCCCTACATCACTTTCGTAGCAAACCCCTGGATAATAATCAAATAAAAAATAGTTTTAATTCTTCACCACTTTTCGGATAATGGTTTTTGAGCTGGTCTTCATTACAATCAGGTAAATGCCTTTTTGTAAGGATTCCAGGTTAATGGTGGATTGGTAGTTGCCGGGAGAAAGCAAACTCTTTTCATCTATCAGTTTGATCACACGTCCTGTTAAATCGCATAAGCTCAATGATACAGGGGATGAACTTGTTAATGTGTATTTCAAGATCAGGATTCCGGTAAATGGATTGGGTGATATATCGAGCAAGGAGGAGCTCTCAGAAGTAGGAAGACCGGTGGCAGGGAACTGGAAGCTCGCAGAACGGTCACTCACGCAACTGGAATAGTCAATCACCTTCACAGAATAAATTCCGGATGCGGTTGGAACATAATTGGTTGCCACTGCTCCGACGATAGCAGTAGTGTCTTTGTACCATTGGTTGCCCTGATAAGCGCTGGAATACAATGTCTTGCCATCTGTAGAAACAGTGATTACGGGTTTGGCGGGTCGCTGTAAAACATTAACATGTACAGTTGTTGAAGAAGTAACATTTCCGTCGTTGACTTCAACAAGATAATCGGTTGTAACATCCGGTGTTGCTACCGGCATTGCAGACAATGGATCGGATAGTCCTGCAGATGGTCTCCAACTGTAACTATAAACTCCGGTCCCGCCACTTGCTTTTACTGACAACAGGGCAATGCTGCCCTGGCATATGCGGACAGGGTTTACAGATGCAAGGATACCCAAGGGCAATGATGGCGAGATAGGTGGAAACTGAATATTATCGATCATCGCCATATCTGAACCAGCTGCAGTAATATAGTCCTTTTGATAGCTCCACTTAAATGTATGAATACCTGGTGTGACGACAAAAGCAGCCCTGGTCCATACGGTTTCTCCTGACCAGGATCCCTTTTCCACTCCATCAATGGAAAACTTAAGGTAGTCTGCCAGTTTTTCTGAGGTGGTATTCAACCAAAACCGGATAGAATCATCTGCTACTACTTCAAGTGTGATCAGTAGATCAGATGTTTGCAGGTCGCCAACCACTCCTGAACGGGCCGAGAATTTCCCTGTGAGTGAAGATGAGGTGTTGGTGATGGTCCATGGATTATTGCCTCCACTTAACCAATTCATTGTATTGAAATTTCCACGTTCAAAGTCTTCGATCACAGGCGTATTTCCAATGATGCGTACAAAACTTTTTTGGAGTGATGTAGTAAGCGCATCGAGACGAAATTCTAGATCGACAGCTATTCCTAAAGGCGCTGAATTGCTCACTATAGCCGGGAACTGTGGGTTATACTTCGTTCCTCTTACCATTGTTCCCAGATTGACTACAGGCTGACTGATCGTGATATAAGGGCTGTTGCAGGTGAGTTTTGCTACTGCGTTGACAGTGGGGGTGAGGCCAGTGTTTTCCAATGGGAGAGAGATGATTACATTTTCCCCGGGGTCGAGCTGTCCGTTTTTGTTTCCGGTATTATCATTGATCAGGAGGGTTCCCGGCTGGATGATGGGTGAAGTATTGACTTGCGGGAAGACGATATTGTCAATCCACGCGCAATCGCTGCCTACGCTGGTTGCCCCGTCCTTGAGATAGGTCCACCTGAAAGTATGGGTTCCCGCGGTGACATCGAAGCTCACGTTTCCCCAGTCCTGTTGCCCTGACCATTCTTTAACCAGCAGATCGTCGATATAAAAAAGTAATCTATCATATCCTGCTTCTGAAGATACTTTTCTATAGAATGAGATCATCCCGTCACGCAGGATATTGAAGGAGATACTGAGCGTCGAAGACTGAGCATTTGTAATCGCTCCCGAACGGGCACAATAGGATCCTTGTTGAGGATTGATATTTGTCAGGGTCCAGGGTAAAGATCCGCTTTGAACCCATGGGAGGTGATCAAAGTTATTGGATTCAAAGTCTTCGCTGATGATGCCGATTGTAAGCAGATAATCTTTACTTATGGAGTATTTTCCTGATGCATTTGCGAGTAAAGATATTTTAGGCATAGTTCCGAGTAGTGTGTTTGAAGCAGCAGTTATATTGAAATCAGCCGTCTTCTGAGCTCCGGGTAACAGATCTCCCAAAAACACAGATGGATTGTTTAGCGTTAGAAAAAGATTATCCGTAGTTATCGATAATATTGTATTTTTTGAAACACTTTGTCCGGTGTTTGTTACAGGGATCTTGAGTGTAAAAGTTTCTCCGGGATCTGCAACGCCATTTCCATTTCCGGGCGAGGGGTCATAGATGACTTCAGTTCCGGCATCGAGTCTTCTGGAACGTATGGGGAATGTGAACTTTGAGATCCAGCTATTTGAGCCATCAATTACTTCAAGGCTGAGGTTTGCAATGTGTCGATCAGGTGTAAGACTATCTATAATGATTTGGAAGGCATCATTGACTGTTGCTGAACTGCCGGGAGCTACAGATCCCCAACTTGCTGTTGGCTGAATGACTTTTACAAGTGTATCCTGCGAGGTTAATTTCAGTATCAGATTCCCCGAAGTCTGTAACCCGAAGTTCTTCATGTTGATGCTGAGGGTGGGCTGTTCTCCGTAATCGGCAAAGCCATCGTTATTTCCGGTTGCATCATGCAGCGTATAGGAATTGAGCAACATATATGAACCTGTCGGAGAATCTACCCTGACTGTTCCACGGTAAGGTTCCCTGTTTTGCATAGTAATCACAATATCAGCATCCCCGGCAACCGTAATAGGGTTCATGTTGACGACTGCAACCCCGTCACTACCTGCCATTGCTGCCCCATAGAGCTTTCCGTTCATGGATACAGCTGCGTATGCATTGGGTTCGGTCTGAATGATGAAACTTGTAGCGCCTATAGGCAGTAGTTGCAGATAACTGTGTGTGAGTGTTTTTGGAATGCCATAATACATGGAAACGGAGGGGTCGCCCATCAGACAATAGATTTCCCAATAATAGGCTTTAAGGGTGGAGTTCGACTGTTCTACAGCAAGATTCCCGGCTACCAAAAGTTGACCCTGAGTGATAAACCATTTATCTGTCCCTTCGTTGTGCGTGTGAAAAGCGCCATCAAGGGCTCCGGGATGTTGGGCATCATAAGTAGGATTTCCTGTTATTGCTTTAAAACCGGTACTCCACCAGAAATCTTCATCCCAGTAGGTGTCATTTGAACCACCGATATATCCGATAGCTCCTTTTCCGGACAATGTTAATACAGCTTTTGCAAAACAATCTTTATCATAACTGGCACTCTGACAGCAGTTGCCAACCATTAGGGTGTATTTATGATCATTTTTCAGGTTCGTAAGTTCTGTTGTTGTGAACTTGGGATTTGCCCATCCTGCTGCACTGCAATGGGCTGTATAATTGGCAAAACCAACCCCGGAAGTTATGTATTGCATGGTCTTATCCACATCAGCAGGAACGGTTGGTTGCAGGACTACAGATGCATCAATGTTTTGAGCGGCATTAAAATAATTATCGCTCGCATACCTGATCTGGCCGTTACTCCAGTTGAGCTGATGGCTGGCATCGGCTCCCGATATTAAAGCAGCTTTACCCAGATAAGAGGGATCGGGCATGGTGTATTTTTCATATTCCAGTGTCTTATCAATCATCACCTGCAGTTCAGCTATATTTGATGCAGGAAAACGTCCGTAGAAAACCTCCGGGAGTTTGTCACCTGTGTATTCTGCATAATATAAATCAGTGACATGCTGTCCGATATCCGAATGAAAAGGTGGCAGAAGATTTACATCACCAACAATGAGCAGGAAGCTGGGGGCATTCATTCCCTGGGGAGGATTGAGGTAGAGGCTTTGTAGATATTGTTTGATGGCTGTTGGTGTATTTCCGACTAAAGGGTTATCGGTGTAGGCTTCAATCACATTGAATCCCTTTTGGGTTTTCCAGTCTACAAATGGCTTCAAGGTGGTTTTAAACAGCGGGTTTGCAAGAATCACATAAGTGACAGGCTGAGCAACAATCAGCGCTTTTTTAGTTGGCGTTGAATGGTTTGCTGTAAGACTGAATATATTCTCGAAGAATGGTGACGTGAGATTCGTTGCGGTTGCAGCCTTAGGTGTTGAAAAACTTACATCAACTTCCAGATCAATGCAAATGCGTAATTTCTGTGTGACAGGATTATAGTTGAAGGCAGCAACCTCCAGGCGCATTAACCTGACCCCTCTAAGCAGACCGGCATCCTCAGTCCTGACCGATGTTGTATCACCATAACTGTTTCTATTATATGTGTCAACATTCATCAGGAATGGTATCGTTCGGGGATCCACATCTGTTTTTGGAACAGGATTTTGAGCAGGCATAATCTGGTACCGGATGCCAAGATCGGCAGCATTATATTCTTTGTAAACAGCTTTAGTTATAGTTGTTTTAACAATTGCATTTTTAGGAACTTCGATGAGCTTTCTTAAGACAGGTAATGAAGGATTACCTGCTACCTGAGTGGATGCATAACCTTCAACATCTATAACACTAAAAAGACCTTTTATGGTACCCTGATCATAAACATTCAAAGCTGCAATCTTGTTGTTAAAATGAAAACCGGTATTGCTGTTTTGAGAGATCTTAAATCCTGATGATCCGGATACTAAAACGACTTTTTGTGACAGTACCTGTTGAGCTTGAATAGATGAAGAATGCAAAATCATGACACTTCCGGTTATCAATACGATGAGTATTGATATAAAGGGTTTCAAGTGTAATCTTAGATTTTGCATGTTGTGAAGAGGCTATTTGTTATGCCCCACAAATTTAATCCAAATAATGAGGAAAGGTAACCCTCATTTTGAATTCATTCAAGACTTTCGCATTAATAAGAAGATCCTGTTAATAAAAAAAATGAGGGGCATAAAATATGTCAATTATATGTTGCTTTTTTGTTTTTCATGAATTATCTTTAATGTCTGGAATCAAGTCAATTAAATTTTATTGACTTCAATTAAACCAGGCAATACGCCTACATCATTATTTTTATTATTAACCTTTTAACAATTTTAAAAAAATGAAAAAAGTTCTATTTGCCATTTTCGCTGCAGGAATACTTTTTTCCTGTAAGCAACCCACCCCAACTATAGTCGCCGTTGTAAAAGCGCCTATTGATTCCTTAATTGACAATTATAATAAAGCCTGGAATACTCATGACTCGGCTGCCATCCGAAATCTGTTTACTGACGATGCATTGCTTATTGACGATGATGTGATGGCAAAAAATGGAGATGAAATATCAACTAAATGGATCCATCCGTTCTACAAAGCTGTCAGTGATTTGACCTCATCTAAAATAAAGGAATGGACATCAAACGACAAAGCTGGTTTTACAGGAATGTGGACGATCAAAATAAAAATGAAAAAAAAGACCCTGAATGTAAAAGGCACATATACGATGGTCTGGATGAAAAATGATAAGGGAGAATGGAAGATTTTAACAGCAGATCTTCACTCTATTATGCCAACAAAAAAATAAATTTATAGTTATAAGCTTTAACTATGAAAAGGTGCTGTCAAAGCATGGTCACTGAGCCTGTCTGAGTGACCATGCTTAATTTATAAAAATTTGGTCAAACAAAATAACAACTCATTTTGTTCGTATATGTGTGAATTATGTAATTTTTTTTAATAATTGTGTAACGATTTTTAGACCAACTGTAGTGACCTTTATTAAAACAAATAACGAATATTTTTCACTGAATATTTTTTCAAAACACATTTTTCAAACATACATATATATGAACGCAACAGCAGTTTTAACCAAGACAGTTATAAAAAGAAAGATCATGGGACAATCAAGACCCATAACATGTAATGATTGTGGAAACCAGTGGACACATGTTGATGGAAGCGGATTCAGATCTGCCATTTTCTATTGTGACCTTTGTTCTAATAGAAAGAGTACTTTTCAGAGCAGTTTGAATAAAATGGCTTTTTTAAATCCCGCAAGTTTAAAACAATGCGAATGTGGAGGCTCCTTTGTAATGAAAGCAACGATCAGATGCCCTAAATGCATGAGTACTGATTTGGAAATAAGTTCAAATATTACCGACTGGGACTAAAATAAAATATCAAAATCCATTAATGACTGCCTTCATTCACAATGGAATCGTTCCAGATGATATGTTTGTATTTATTACACAGAAATGAAATGATCAATAAGAGAATACCCAGTGTGACAAAAACGATGGTACGTGAAATAGTGCCCATATCCCTAAGGTCGTAGAAAAACAGTTTCAACAAAGTACCACTGAAAAGGACAATGGCACCAATCCTGAGGTGTTGTTGTTTCTTCCAGATTCCCAATGCAATAAGCAAAAGTGCATACCCTCCCCAAAGTAAGCTTAATCCCAGTTTATAAGCCTGATCACTTTTAAAGAAGTCGATCCAGGTGATGAGTTCGCAACTTAATTAAATAAGAACAATAGTCAGACAAATTATCACTTAGTATATTTTTTCAATTCAATTTCAGCATGAATCTTGTCTATCACTGTTTTTATTAGCTTGTCCAAAATACTGCCTTCGCTATAATCTGTTGGGGCAATATAATCTGCTCTTTTTTGCGTAATCAGATCTTCACAAATTTGTTTTGGTGAGCGACTATCTTTTTTAGCGCGCAGTTTGGGATTATAGACCGCTATAGCAGTTCCACCCTGATATTTAATCATCTTCATTGCGGGTACATCAGTCTCCCCATCACCAATATAAATCATCTGACTAAAGGGAACCGGTCGTTTATCAGCAGGGGTATATTTATTGATTTCACTGTTATCATAAGAATTTTGGATCCCTTTATTTATGCGGAAAAGGAACTGTGTCTTATTCGTGTAGTTGATTGCAAGGGCGGGCCAGGTTGCAACTTCATTTGAATCATACCGAAATCCGGAAGCAAAGATGTATTTAAAATGGTGTGCAATTTTAGTGCCCTTAACGAATTCACGCAAGCCTGAAGAGATAATATAATGCTCCAGTATTATCCCTTTTTCCAGTGCGTATTTGTTGATTCTGTCAAAATAACCCTCTACACCGTCAAAAAAGGTAATCCCCTTTCCATAATCTTCAAAGTCTTTTTTTCTGACAGGTAAATCCTCAATAGATGCCTTCTGAAGCATGAGTTGCATATAAGCAAGAATCTCATCCATGTCATTTTCACGGGCTAATTTTTTAGCCCCCTGCCAGAAGGTACTGGCATCAATGCCTAACTTTGGAATGAAAGAATGTTCCTGCATATTACCGGGTGCAAGTGTCCCATCAAAATCATAAGCGATAGCTATTGAGGAAAGTTTTTTTGTCATAGATTGATTATTATTTGATAACAGTACGAGCGCCTAAATCATACTTCTGACCAGCACGAAGAAAGAAGAATGGTCCATTAGCAGCTGTAGGATTCTCGTCATTATCGAGCGTGTGTTTTGCACCATTACCTTGAATGGTATTGTAATCGTAAATGGCGACATACGATTTTCCAAGTACTGTTAATATATCTTTTTGAACCAGGATTGCTGTTGATTCATCAAGTCCAATCCCAATGAGTTGAGGGCTGATTTTAATGAAATTAACCAGATCAAACATGCGATTCCGCGTGAGAAGGTGTTGGTCGATAACGGAATTCCTAAGGAAACCAAGACCTTGTGTATGATCACCAATCAGAATCTGAGCTCCTTTGGTATCACCCCTCCAAAGAAATGATCCCTGAATTGTAGCTCCTGCCGAGGATCCTGCTATTACGCCTCCACGTTCCAGCACTTCAAAAAATGCTTTATGGGTGAGGGTATTGAGATAAGAATCAGCAATTCTCCATTGACGTCCTCCCACAAAAAACACCCCGGTTGCTTTTCTGAGAGACGCAACAAACTTCTCACTATTGGCCTCTTTCAGATCGTTGGTGTGAAGTAATGTCACATTTTTAATTCCCGTTTGGGCTTTCACTTTTCTCACTGAAGCAGTATCAAATGCTGCAGAATCACCACCGGCAGCAGTGATTACTATAATGCTTGCCTTGTCAATCCCTCCGGCCAGTTCTGTGAACTTACTCCAGATCTCAGGTGTGGTTGTCCCTCCGCCAATGATTATCAGAGAACCTTTTTCAGGCCCATGTCTTGTTGTTGAAGGTTTAATTGTGATCGGTGTTTGAGAATGGGTGTTAATTGTAAATAGAAGTACAATTAGTGTTGAAAGGGATTTAGTGTAATTCATTTTAATAAGATTATTTACTGAGAGTGTAGATGATTTTTGAAGTTTAATAATGACTCGGTGGAATTGTTTTTTACCCACTTTCAAAATTAAATTATTTTAAAACATAAACTGTTATATTATTAGGAAAAGATCAAATTGGTCTTATATTTGTATGTAAAAATCAAAAACAAAAAATATATGAAAAAACTAATTTTATTAATCGCTATTTGTATTTGTGGTTTGATGATTCAAACTTCATATGCACAAGTTTCCGTCAGAGCTAATATATCTCTGCAACCTATCTGGGGTCCGGTAGGCTATGATTATGTCGAATATTATTACCTGCCTGATGTCGAAGCATATTATTATGTGCCGACACACATGTTTTTCTACATGGAAAATGGCAGATGGGTAAACAGACCTTATCTGTCAGGAAGATACAGAAACTTTGATCTTTACAATGCCAGAAAATATGTTATCAATGAACCAAGACCTTACCTACATCATCAGCAATTCAGAACAAGATATGTTAATGCAAGAGGGTATAACAGAGCAATGTCGATTCGTGATAGCCATGACTCCAGATATTATGTCATCAGTAATCATCCTCAACATTCTATATATAACAATGGAAGAGGACCAGCGAATAACAGAGTAGTTGTAACCAATAGAGGTCCTGTAAGTAGAGGTACCATGAATAATAACAGGGGTACAATGGGTCACAGAGGCACCATGAATAATAACAGAGGCACAATGGATCACAGAGGGCACCATGAATAATAACAGAGGCACAAGCAATAAAGGGAATCAAAACAATAATGATCCCAAAAAGGATCAAAATCAGGGAAGGAAATAGGAATTAATTATATCAGTTATAAATAATTTCTCATTAACTCCATAAGCCCCGGACTTCAAGATTTTCTTTTGAGATCCGGGGCTTATTGTTTTTTTGTTTAAACGAATTCACTTCTTAACATACTGTATACTTCCAGATCAGTATAACCAGAAGGAAGAGACTCCCCGCATCTTTCAATACCTTCGAATTTAAATCCCAGTCGTATGGGTATTTTTTTACTCTTCATATTCCCGACCCCAACTCTGATCTGGATTCGATTTATGGACATGTTTTCAAATAAATACTTCGTCAATCTGTAGCATGATTTGGTGACAATGCCTTTGCCCTGCATATCTGATGAAAGCCAGTAGCCAATCTCTGTTTTATGATTATCACGATCGGTGCCTTTCAAACCCATCAGACCAACTACCTTTCCCCGGTACCAGATCGAAAATACCAGATCACGCCTGTCATATGGTCTGTCGTACAATGAAAGGATGTAGGCCCTGGTATTACCTGCATGCTTTGTGTAATCAATAAATGGCAGCCATTCATGAAGATATTCTCTTTGATGATCGATGATTTCAAAAATTGCATTGGTATCGTTGAGTTGTATTTCTTTCAGAATCAGATCATCGTCAACCAAAAGGTTGAGAGGTCTGGAAAGCGAGCTACCTGCACCGTTCATTAGGAAATGTGTTTTAATGGTTTTCAAATTTAGTAGAAACAGGACAGATAGTCAAGTAAAAATAATCGACAGCATTTTTTAAAGGCTACAACATTTTACAACTCCCTTTCAAACAATAATTGGTAATAATGCAATCCGGTTACAGCATCAACCCCTTTGACCAGCTTGTCCCTGTCGCCATGGATATAAACATGAAAGTTTTTGTCGAGCTTAATCACGCTCTTAAAATTTCGGCTTTGTTGCTTCACTGCCTGTCCGTTGATGTCAAAATCATCGGGCATGGAGATATCTCTTTCAGACTCAAATTGTGTTTTGTAATCATTAAATGATTCAATCACCTGTGGTTGCTGCATAACTACCTGAGCAAACTCATCAAAAGTAAACGATTCATTATCCTTAAAGAACTTCACAGATTTATTCAGCATGTCAGCCTGATCTGCTTTTGAGACATCAAACTCCTGAGGCATTTTTTCAACCACGAAGTTGCGTGCCATGGTGAGTGCATTTCGGGTGTGGTGAAAATCATCAGCTCGGGGAACCACATTGAGGAAATCATCTTTCCAGTAAACAGCCTCACTTCCTTTTCCTGCCGTGTCGACCAGGGCAACCAGATAACCGTCTTCGCGCAGGGTGTTAAAAATCATGCAACCCTTATCCAGTTTGTTGATGTTGATCCCTTCGTCCTCGTTGATGGAGTAATTATCCGATGTCTGACTCACCTTCAGATAGGTTTCTTTTGACTCCGATTTGAAAAGTCCGATAGCATCCATCTCCTCATTATCAACAATAACTCCTGTAAACAGGACCACATACAATTCACCGGGTTTTATTTTAGAATGGGTACTTTGCTCATAAAGATGTCGGGCAAAGTTGACAGACTGTGGATAAAAAGTATCGTGATTATCAAAGATTTGTGTTGCAAAGTTGAACGTCTCATTCAGATTGATTTCCGCTTCATGATGAAGATGATACCACTCTCCCGACTTAAAAGCAGAAAGAAAATAGGTTTGCAGTAATGCTTTTATGTGTTCATCCGAAATATGCATCACATCGTTGGAGAGACGGATACCGTCATCATCTGCCTTATTGCCAACAAAATGAACTGCCAGTTTTTCCAGATTGATTTTAAAAGTGCTAAACATTTGGATAATTTATAAGTTTATATTTTTCAGAAATCATGGTATTGTTGTAAGTGTAAGAAACCGTTTAAAATTACCTTTGGGCAGCAATGTAAAAAAATATTTAAACAGTTTCTTACCGCAAAGGTAAAGATGTTTTTGTGAGTCATGACGTCCTTTCGCAGTCACGAGTTCGTATCTTTGTATCATTATTAAAAAGACTTAAACAAGAGATTATATGTCATCACCCGATAGAAGATTATTCCTGCTCGATGCCATGGCATTGATATACAGGGCGTATTATGCCCTGAACAAGAACCCGCGCATCACTTCAAAGGGCTTAAATACTTCAGCGATTCTGGGCTTTGCAAATACTTTGTTTGAAGTATTGAAAAACGAAAACCCGACACATATTGCCGTGGCATTTGATAGTCACGCACCAACACTCCGTCATGTTGATTATATTAAATATAAGGCCAACCGACAGGCGATGCCCGAAGATATATCGATATCAATCCCTTACATCAAAGCACTTGTCACAGCATTTAATATCCCGGTTATCGAACTCGAAGGATACGAAGCCGACGACATCATTGGTACACTTGCCAAACGTGCTGAAAAAGAAGGTTTTACTGTTTACATGATGACTCCAGATAAGGATTTCGGACAACTCATCTCTGAAAATATCATGATGTATAAGCCCGCCAAGTTTGGGGAAAAGGCTGAAATAGTAGGCGTAAAAGAGATCTGCGAGAAGTTTGGCATCAGCCGTCCTGAGCAGGTGATCGATATGCTTGGATTGTGGGGCGATGCCTCCGACAATATCCCCGGTATTCCCGGAATAGGTGAAAAGACAGCCCGCGATTTGATCAAACAATTTGATAATATTGAGAATCTGATCGAACATGCTGACGACGTCGCAAACCCACGCATGCGTGAAAAGGTGAAGCAGTTTGCCGATCAGGCAAGGATGTCACGCTCTTTGGCAACCATCATTCTCGATGTTCCCATAGAAACCGATCCCGATATTCTGGAACGGACGGCACCCGACAGAGAGGCATTGACCCAACTCTTCGACGAACTGGAATTCAGGAATTTTGCCAAACGCATCTTTGCTGAAGTACCACCTGTAAAGTCAGATAATCAGGAAGAGGTTAGACAGGAGATTGTAGAACAGGTTGCAAAACCAAGAGGTGGCGCACCCGACCTGTTTAGCGGCCTGAGTGAAGAAGATTTGTATGTAAAGAAGTCTGAACACAAGACCATTGAAACAGTCCCTCATGTCTATCACCTTGTCAGCACTCCGGAACAAAGATCAGAATTGATCAGCATGTTGGAAAAGTCAAAGTCAGTATGTTTTGATTCTGAAACAACCAGCCTTGATACCCTGGATGCCGAACTGGTGGGGATGTCTTTTGCCGTTCAACCCTGTGAAGCATGGTATGTTTCAATGCCCTCAGATCAAAAAGAATGTCTTGAGATACTTGAACAATTCAGACCTTTCTTTGAAAACCCGTTGATTGAGAAGACAGGTCAAAACATCAAATATGACATGTCGGTTTTATACCAATATGGAATCAAGGTTACAGGACCATTGTTTGATACCATGTTGGCCCATTATCTGATAGAGCCTGATCAGCGTCACAATATGGATTTTCTCTCCCAGGTTTATCTTGATTATTCTCCTGTTACCATTGATACGTTAATTGGTCGTAATGGAAAAGGCCAGATTACGATGCGGCAGGCCCAGAGTCTGTTCCCCGAACGTGTGAAAGATTATGCAGCTGAAGATGCCGATGTCACACTTCAGCTGAAACATGTATTCGAACCCATGCTGGCCGATACCAATACCCGCGAATTATTCGATAAGATTGAAACGCCGCTGATTCCGGTGCTGGCTGCAATGGAAGCCGAGGGAGTCAGAATTGATACCAAAGCATTGCTCGAATCATCCCTGCTGCTCGAACAAGAGATCAAACAGATTGAACTGGAGATATATGATCATGCCGGTGAACGATTCAATATTGCCTCACCCATGCAATTAGGAAAGATCCTTTTCGACAAAATGAAGATCAGCGACAAACCCAAGAAGACAGGTAAAACCGGACAGTATGCAACCGGTGAAGAGGAGTTGGTAAAGTTGGGCCATAAGCATCCCATCGTCGCATTGATATTGGACTTCAGGGAACTTTCAAAACTAAAATCAACCTATATTGATGCCCTGCCGGCTTATATCAACAAGAAAACAGGTCGTCTGCATACATCCTACAACCAGGCCGTTGCTGCTACAGGCCGTTTGAGTTCAAACAATCCGAATCTGCAGAATATCCCGATCCGCTCTGAAAGAGGGAGAGAAATCCGGAAGGCTTTTGTCCCCCGGAATGATGATTATGTATTGCTATCTGCCGACTACTCCCAGATCGAATTACGGATTATTGCCGAGTTGAGTGGCGATGTTCACATGTTGGAAGCTTTCAGAACAGGTCTCGATATCCATTCTGCCACTGCTTCACGCGTTTACGGTGTTCCACTTAACGAGGTAACCCGTGACATGCGCCGCAATGCAAAGATGGTCAACTTCGGTATCATTTATGGGATCTCGGCCTTTGGACTCTCTGAGCGTTTGGGTATCACCCGCAAGGAGGCAGCCGGGATCGTAGATTCCTATTTCAAACAATATTCCGGTGTCAGGACATATATGGACAAAGCCATTGTGTCTGCACGTGAACATGGATATGTTGAGACCATCATGAAACGTCGCCGTTATCTGCGCGATATCAATTCGAACAATGCCAACATAAGGGGATTTGCAGAGCGAAATGCTATTAATGCCCCTATCCAGGGCTCGTCTGCCGACATGATCAAGATCGCAATGATCAATATTCACCGTGTCTTTGAAGAGATGAAACTTCGTTCCAGAATGATTATGCAGGTACATGATGAGTTGGTTTTTGATGTACATCGCGAAGAGATAGAGGTCGTTAAAAAGATTGTTGAAGAGAAGATGCGGACCGCGATTCCGATGTCGGTTCCCATCGAAGTAGAAATTAACATGGGTGAAAACTGGCTGGAAGCACATTAAGAAATGTCAATTGAAACTATCTGTTATGCTGTAGAGACGCAAAATATTGCGTCTCTACGTATTGAAATGTAAGTGTTTTTTATTGTTACGAACTTAGCCCTGAAAGGGCAAAATATATCAGCCCAGGGCGCAGCCCTGGGTGTAATGTAATTATAAACATTGAGCCCTGAAAGGGCGAAAGATCTGAATTAAAATACGTTGTATGGTTTGATTTTCAATTCTTTCGCCCTTTCAGGGCTTTTTTTTTATCTTCCGGCACCCAGGGCTGCGCCCTGGGTTAATATATTTTGCCCTTTCAGGGCAATCAAATTCTCAGAAATGGTTTTAAAACAATCCATCTACAACTTAACTATTTTCCGTAATTTTGTCTTTCGGATTAAGGAAAGGAAACAACTATTCAAAGCATTGAACTAAAATGAGATACAATCACGATAACCGTATTGTTTTGACCCTTGATGCAGGTGGTACAAACTTTGTCTTTTGTGCCATGCAGGCCGAAGAACAGATCATCGAACCAATCACAATACCTGCACGTGCTGAATCTCTTGAAGAAGTTTTGAATAAGATAGTGACCGGATTTGAACTTGCCAAAAGTAAACTTACACAAGCTCCTGTCGCGATCAGCTTTGCCTTTCCGGGTCCTGCTGATTACCATAATGGCATTATCGGTGACCTGCAGAACCTTCCAACATTTCGTGGAGGTGTCGCTCTTGGTCCCATGCTTGCAGAGAAATTCGGAATCCCGACATTCATCAATAACGATGGCGATCTCTTTGTTTATGGCGAAGCCATTGCAGGTTATCTGCCACAAATCAACAAAGAACTCGAAGAAGCAGGTAGTCCCAAGCGATTTAAAAATCTTTTTGGAATCACACTGGGTACAGGTTTTGGTGCCGGACTGGTCATCGATGGAATGCTTTACCTGGGCGATAATGGATCAGGTGCTTCGATCTGGATCACCCGCAATAAACTTTATCCGGATAGTTATGCCGAAGAAAGTGTCTCAATTCGTGCCGTACGACGCGTTTATGCAGAACACGCCGGAATCGCTTTTGAGGAGTCACCCGAACCAAAAGTAATTTGTCAGATTGCAACTGGCAAGGCCGAAGGCAGGGTAGATGCGGCCCGCGAGGCATGGCGCCAGTTGGGAGTAGCTGCCGGCGAGTCGGTAGCCGATGCCCTTAACATAGCCGATGCATTGGTAGTGATTGGTGGAGGTCTCTCAGGAGCTTACGAACTTTTTCTACCTGCCCTGGTCGACGAAATGAATAAACCTTTGAATAAATTAGATGGAGAGCCCCTCTGTCGCATGGAGGTACAGGCTTTCAATCTGGAAGATGCTGAAGATAAAACGCAGTTTTTAAAAGGCGAAGCAAGGATGGTTCTGATTCCCGGCACGCTCAGAACGATTGCATATGACCCGTTGAAACGAACCGGAGTAGGCGTTTCACGCCTTGGAACATCAAAGGCAGTTGCCATTGGTGCATATACTTTTGCATTACACAAACTTGACAAGCGCTAAACAACGATGTTTGAACGACACCTGAATAGAGACCGTTACTTTGCTGAACAGGTCTACACGACTAAAAAATACGTTATTCCATTTATCCAAAAGGTGATGCCTGTCACGGCAGCTACGACCGTTTTAGAAATAGGCTGTGGCGAAGGGGGCAACCTGAAACCATTTCTGGATATGGGATGCAGTGTGACCGGTGTCGATTACAGCCCTTCAAAGATTGATCTTGCGCTTGAATTTTATAAAGAACATCCACTTAAGGCCAATATTAGTCTGGTCAAAGACGATATCTACAATTGCGCCGAAAAATACAACGGTTGTTTTGATCTGATATATATGCGTGATGTGATCGAACATATTCACGATCAGGATCGGTTCATGGAGTTCATCAAGCCCATGCTCAAGCCGGGGGGAATGGTATTCTTTGGATTTCCACCCTGGCAAAATCCATTTGGGGGACATCAACAGATCTGTCAGAACAAGTTAGTTTCGAAGCTACCTTTTATTCACCTGTTGCCGGTTCCATTATATAGAGGGTTATTGAGGATGGCGGGTGAACCTAAAGTCAGAATTGATAACCTCTTGGAAATCAAGGAAACGGGAATTACTATTGAACGATTTATCAACATCCTTCAGCAGAAACATTATATCATAAAAAGGCAGGAATTATTCTTCATCAACCCCAATTATGAGGTGAAATTTAATTTGAAACCCAGGGTTTTAGGTTATCATATGTCTTCTGTCAAATGGTTGAGAAATTTCTATACTACTTCAGCCTATTTTCTGGTAGAATCAGAATAAAGAAGGTTTAGAAAATATATCCCATTCCCATATAGAAACCGTAAGTGCCATCCAATTTACTGAAGGCTTTTCCGAAATCGAAGGAGACATTGAAGTTCTGATTCATCACGATATGCATGCCTAACCCGGCAGATTGATTGAGATATCCGGCCTTATTGGTGTCAAAGAAACTCTGACGTTCAGCTGTGGGGACAAGCGAAAGATTAATTTCCTGTTTTTTGGTCACAACTCCTGCATCATAGAAAGAGGTAAAAGAGATATAAATATTCTGGTTATGCCAGTATGTCTGGAAGGCTTTAAGCCTGAGTTCTGCATTTCCCATTGCCATCCCTTCTGCAATAATCCGGTTACGTAAAATGCCACGGATCGTATTTGATCCACCCAATCCATCTACATTGGTACTGAAAGGTCTCGAGGAGAGTTGGTAAGAGAGAAAGTAAAAAGGAGTTTTCCCCAGGATAGTCTGTCGCCAGTTGAGCCGGTATGCAAAAGTAAGCCGATTAGGAATCAACGAAAAATATTGCCGGTAGGTCAGCGCCAACCTTGTAAATCCGCTTCCAGGGTTCACAGCTCCGGGGGCAACTGCAACTATCGCCTCTGACCAGATCCCACGGTTGGGATTGGGTTCATTATCGCGGGTGTCATATACGGTTCCCAATGTAAGAAAATTGAGTCTGTTCCCGTTTTTTTCTTTCGCATTAATCAATCCCCATTTCACATAATCATCGTATAACCCATCGACATGCGGAAGTTTTTTATCATGCGTTATCCCTTTATTCAACGCATCAACATCGACAGGATTGACTTCATATTTAATCGTCTGGGCACCTGCCAGCCACTTAAAATGCGAAGCTCCAAATGCACCCTGAAGATTAACCAAAGCCCTTGTCAGTTTTCGGTCATAACGATAAAACATTCTGCTGATATATGCTGTCGATTCATCGTCCTGTAATTGAGCATTAAAAACCGCCTCGGTTCCATTGAATCCATAAAAAGGGAGGGCCTGTTCGGTCAGGTGAGAAACATCAGCAGTCAGTCGAATCCCTTTGATCACATGTTCAGAGTCGAAAAACATCTGGTAAGTCCTTCCTCCTTTCGAGGTTTTAGAGACTTCAAGATAAAGATTCTGATAGTATTTTGGATAGATTTTTCCATCGTGGTAATTGAAAATATTGAAAATGATGCCATAGAGTACTCCAACATCTGTTGAAACTCCAACGATAGGCAATGCACCAAAGTTGTACCCTGTCTTTGTGTGTTCAACAAGCGTATCGGTTTGGGCATTCAGAAATGAAGAGAAGAGTATCAAAAAGAAAATCAGGAGTATCGGTTTTTTCATAAAGAAATATTTGCGTGGCGAAAATATATAAAATAGCAGTCTGATTTTAATTGTGCTGATATATTTTATTAAAACTTTTAAAATCAATAATTTGCAGGCATAAAATTAAACCAATAAAATGATTGAACAATTATTGGTAAAGAATGGTTTGTATGTAACTTTGTATTTTAATCTTTCCCCAAATGGCAAAAGAGATCGAACGAAAGTTTCTGGTAAAAAACGAATCGTTTAAATTGTTTTCAACAGGAGTCATATATCGGCAGGGTTACCTGAGCTGTGATAAGGAACGCACCGTGAGGGTACGCGTTGCAGGTGAGCAGGCTTTCATCACGATCAAGGGGTTGACAAATGGCATGGAGAGGTTGGAATTTGAATACCTTATATCTTTAGCAGATGCCAACGAAATGCTCGAAACGCTATGTCTGAAGCCACTTATCGAGAAACTGCGATACAAGATCATGAGCGATGGTCATATGTGGGAGGTTGACGAATTTATTGGAGACAACGAAGGATTGATAGTTGCCGAAGTAGAACTCAAATCTTCGGACGAACATGTGATCATACCCGATTGGGTAGGGCAGGAGGTTACAGGTGATTTGATGTATTTCAATTCAAACCTGGTCATCAACCCCTTTAAAAACTGGGGCAAAGTTTTTGAGCTAGACTAAAAGCAGATTTCACAGTCCGGAAATCCACGACAGCAATTTTCAAAACCGAACAAAATATTCTTTGAAAAGACTTTGATAAAGGTAATGAAATCATTTATTCATCCACAGTTCAGGCTAAGTTGTGGCATGGTTTAGCCATACTCTATGAGTATATATTAAGTATGGCTCAAGTATGGCTTAAGTATGGGTCAACTATGGCTATCAACTTAGTTGTCAAAGAGATATCAAAACGTATTTAAAGCGTAAAAAAATCAATATTTGAACCTCTTTTTTCTGCTTTTCTTTGATGTAAAAATAATCAATAAGAAGGAAAAAGTCAATGATTAATTGTAAAAGGGCCACCCCGTGAAACAGGATAGCCCTTTTGGATTTTACTATAAGAAAACTTTAATTTTATTGATGTAGCGTCATTTCGTTGACCAGGTTGGTTGCACCTGCATACTTATCAATGATAAACAAAACATAGCGGATGTCAACGCTGATGGTGCGTTGCAGTTCAGGCTCGAAGGCTATATCGCCACTCATTGCCTCCCAGTTGCCATCGAAGGCAATACCAAGCAATTCGCCGTCGCCGTTTATAACAGGGCTGCCGGAGTTTCCACCCGTGATATCGTTGGTGCTCAGGAAGCAGGTAATCAACCGGCCACTCTTGTCGGCATAGCGTCCGTAATCTTTTTTCTGCCATAACTCTTTTAGTTTGGCCGGGACAATGAACTCATCGTTATTGGGATCTTCCTTGGCCATTACGCCATCAAGCGTAGTGACGTAATCGTAATGAACAGCATCGGCTGGGAAATAATCTTCAACCTGACCATAGGTCAGACGCATTGTTGAGTTTGCATTGGGGTAGTAGACTTTGCCGGGGTTCATTTCGCGGAGACCAGCTATGAAGAGGCGGTTTGCTTTGTTCTCGGCACTCTTCAAAGCTCCCGAACTCATGGAGGTCTGTACAGATACACCCATATATGCTTTCAAGAGCGCAATGGCCATATCGTTCTTTAACTTCTTCTCTTTAGGTTTCTTAAGGAACTTGCGGAAGCTTTCTTCAGTGGCAAAAACCGATGTCTGGAACAATTTTTTAGCGAATGCTTTAAAATCACCCTTGAATTCCTTGTTGATGGTTTTTAAATATTCGGGTTGATATTCCTCCGGGATGTCCTTATAGAAAGACTCTACAAGCGAAGCAATGAGCCGTTCTTCAATAATAGGATTGTAATCTTTATACGATTCCGCGATATCATTTTCGAATTGTTTAAGTGCCTCTGCTTTTTTAGTTTTATCCATTTTAGACTTAACCGTATTTTCAATGGCCATATTCTTCATTGTGATACTGATTGTCTTGGATGCATACAAGGTCAGGTTGAGATACCATTCAAGCTTGTTCAATTGTTTTTCGGTAGTTTCTTTGGAAATTCTTGCGAATTCAGGCAAGACTGAACCATAGACTCTTCGACGGGCAGTATCAGAAGTAACCCAAGTCTGAAACAACTCTTCCAGGTTTTTCTTTTTATCTGAGACATTGAGTTTTTTTAGTCCGCGTGATTCCCCGATCTTGTTTTTCCAGAAGTTGGCAAGACCGGCATAGTTTGAGGCATACTGAATCTTTACCTTGGGATCGACATCCATGACCTCTTTCATGATATCGAGCGAATTGCCTAATAACTTGATGATGGCAGGATTGATATCGTTCAGGGTTTCACTGATACCCCAACTGGTCATGTAACGGTCGGTACTTCCGGGATATCCCCAGATCATGGTGAAATCATCTTTCTTGACACCCTTCAACGAAATGGGGAGATGATACTTAACTTTCAGGGGAACATTGTCCTTTGCATATTTTGAAGGTGTTCCGTCTGCTTTTGCATAGATGCGGAACATGCTGAAGTCGCCGGTATGACGGGGCCACATCCAGTTGTCTGTATCTCCACCAAACTTACCAACTGCTGATGGGGGAGCCCCTACCAAACGGATGTCTTCAAAGATCTGATAAACAAACATGTAATATTCGTTTCCACTATAAAAACTCTTGACATCGACACTATACTTTCCTTTTTCGGAAGCATCTGTTTTTAACTGTGAAGAGACTTTGCGGATTTCAGCCGAACGATCAGATTCTGACATATCGGGTTTGACATTGGCCAATACTTTTTGGGTTACATCTTCCATCCTGATCAGGAAGGAGGCAAAGAGACCTTCGTTGGGAAGTTCTTCATTGCGATTCATTGCCCAAAAGCCATTGGTCAGATAATCCTTTTCAACTGTACTGTGTTTCTGAATGGATTCAAATCCACAATGATGATTGGTCAGCAACAAACCATCGGAGGAGACGACTTCGGCTGTACAAAAACCACCACCCAGACTGACGACGGCATCTTTTATACTTGAATGATTGATGCTGTATAATTCTTCAGCGCTCAGGTGAAGTCCCTCTTTCTGCATATCTACAAAATTCAGGCGTTGTACAAGCATTGGAAGCCACATGCCCTCATCAGGCTTCGCTGCCATTGCTCCAAAAGTCATCAGTAAGACAAAAAACAGGAGGAAAGATTTTCTCATTTATAAATGATTTTGAATGATTTAATGTAAATATTGAATAATTAAATTGATGTTGCTAATATAAACAAAAAGAGGCTGATCCGTTGGACCAGCCTCAATACTTATAAACTGTTTAAATTTTCCCGTAGGGAATAAATATCAATAGAAACATTCACATGATCTATCTTTTCCCCGTAGGGGATCAACTTTAAATGTTAATGCCCTATGGGCAAAAGAGAGGGGAGAAACGTTTTTCTATTGATATTCATGCCCTACGGGCAAAAGAGAAAACGAAATTAAAACAATTTCTTCTCTCAATTTAAACAGATTCTTCTCTCTAAAAGATATTGGCTTTCTGACCAAACTTACCTGTATAGATTACTTCAGAAATATCGTTCCGAACGCGTTCAGCCTTTGCCAACTTCTTGAGGGGGTTTGATAAGGTATCAGGATCACCGGGATAACCTACTGCCATAACACTTACTGCGGCATACAAATCCGGAATACCCAATACTTCAAAAGCTTTGCGTGGTGTGAAACCTACAATCTGTCGGACATTAAATCCGTCAGCAGTAGCCTGGAAAGCCATTTGTGCAGCAGCATGTCCCAGATCGAAAGGATAAATCTTGTTGGGATCGCCTTTGTGATTTACTTTCTTGCCAATAATACAAACGAGTAGAGGTGCATTAATTGCCCATTCTGCATTTGTATCATGCAGGGTTGATATTATCTTATTGAAAGTATCATCACCCTTGAAGCCGATAACAAATCGCCATGGCTGAAGATTGTTATTTGAAGGTGCCCAACTGGCAGCTTCAAACATACGTTGGAGTTTTTCTTTTTCTACAGGTTTGTCTGCAAATGCAAGTGGACTCCACCTTTGTTTCAGAATCGGATGAATGTCCAGATTAGTTTTGGCTTCCTTGTTCATGTTAGTTGAGTGTTAAAATAAGTACTTAAACGCTGCGCACTTGTAATTCAGGTTTAAAGTATACAGATCAAAAACTTTTATTTTGTTTTTTTAAAATAAATAGATCCAGGCGATACTTATATAACATTAATTAATCAAGTGTTACACCAAAGTTAATATACTTTTACGTGTAATTTTAAAAATAATGAAAATAATTTTATTCGTAAAATATAATGAGTTAAGATTCACTGGTATGCAACAAGTTTGCATTTGAATATTTAACAATTATTTAATAAAATTCTGCAAAATGGTCATGTTTAACAAGGCTAATATATGAGTAAACACGATCTATTGGAATTGTTGATTTGAATGAATAGTAAGTAGTATGGAATTTTCAATCAGAGATATTCAACACGTTAAAAAATGAGTGTAAAAGTTGCGCCATGGCCCGGATTGGATTTTACACTGATAGTGCCTTTATGTAAATGCATTATCTGACGTGAAAGGCTTAAGCCGATTCCGGAACCATCACGCTTGGATGTGAAAAATGGCATGAATATTTTGTCGAGCAGGTCGGGTGTAATTCCACTTCCATTGTCTTTAATTTCGATAGTCACCTTTCCATTATTGTTTAAAATGGCTTCCAGTTTTATCCATGATTGTTCGACTTCTTTAACGGCATCACATGAATTTAGCAGAAGATTTATGATCACCTGTTCGATCAAATCCGGGTCTATGGTAAGCATTAATTGTTCCGGGTCTATCAATAAATGAAACAGAATATTGTCATTTTCAAAGCGGGGCAACATGAGCTGACGGACTCTTAAGATAAGTTCTTTGACGCTGACATACCGAAAATTCGGACGTGGAATTCGGGTCAGGTTTCTATAAAGTTCCACAAAATTTAATAATCCCTGGCTCCTTCTCTGGATGGTATTAAGGGCGTTCGCGATATTGTCAACGTCGTCCTGTTCCAGTGGACGGAGAACTATTTGGTCCTGGGCCTCGTCGATCATGATCTCCCGGACGGTCTGGGCAAGAGAAGAAATAGGGGTGATACTGTTCATGATTTCATGGGTCAGGACACGGATCAGTTTTTGCCATGATTCAATCTCTTTCTCTTCAAGTTCAGAACTGATATCCTGTATTGAAACCAGGGTATAGGCTTCGTTTTGCATTTTAAACTCTGTAGCAAAGACCGATAGTTGTGTTACTTTATCATCCAGAAATAATTTCACGAGTGTTTTCTCTCCACTCTTTAACTTTTGCAGAGAATCAGGGAGATCCTTGTTTACATGTTTTAACTCTTTCAGATTCCTGAGCGTGCTGATCCCAATCATTTTAAACAAGGCCTCATTGGTAAGGACGACTTTCCCGGTGGGCAGAAAAACAACAATCCCGATACTGATGTGCTGGACGATGGTTTGTAAGTAATTGTAGTGTTCCTCTTTGTCTGCCCTGCTTTTTCTGAATTCTGTCATTACATTGTTAAATGCATTGTTCAGCGCTAAGAAAGAAGGACCGGGATTTTTGTCACTGAAAGTGACGGTGAAGTCGTTATAATTGATGCTATCGAGAAAAGAAATCAACTTGCGATTGGTTCGCTCAACATATCTGATAAGATCTGTAATCTGCCATATAACCAAAATGATGAATAATCCTGTTGTGAAGGGGAGGAATTGATCCAACAACAGTATCAATATAAAACCACTCAGCAATAACAGGATGATTCGGGTGAAAATGGCTACCCGGAAACGATTAAAGACCATATTTTTCGATTCTACGGTATAAAGAGGCTCTGGTTAGGCCCAATTCTTTTGCGGCCTTACTGATATTACCGCCATGCTTATCGAAAACCTTACGGATAAGCATCTTTTCTGTTTCTTCCAGATTCAGGTTGAACTGATTTACATCGGTGTTGATCTGTTCATCAGTTTGGTTGATAAAGAAATCTTGGGGTTCAAGTACCGTGTTATCGCTGAGGATGACGGCACGTTCAACAGCGTGTTGTAGCTCCCGGATGTTACCGGGCCAATGATGTTTCTCCAGTCGACGAAGAGTAGGTATAGAGATTCGTTTAAGATCCAGCTTGTATTTATGACAATACATTTTAAGAAAATGATCAGTAAGCAGGGTGATATCATCAGTACGTTCGCGCAGGGGAGGGATGAAGATCTCGACCGTATTGATGCGATACAAAAGATCCTGTCTGAACTTTCCTTCACTAACCATTTGATATAGGGGCATGTTTGTTGCACAAATAACTCTTACATCAATTGGTATTTCTCTGTTTGTTCCAAGTCGGACAACTTTGCGACTTTGAAGTACACTAAGTAACTTAGATTGCAGGCCATATGTGAGATTTCCAATTTCGTCAAGAAATATAGTCCCTTTTGATGCGGCTTCAAATCTACCTGCCCTGTCTTCCTTGGCATCTGTAAAGGCACCTTTTTTGTATCCAAAGAGTTCACTTTCAAATAGCGTCTCACTGATTGCACCCAGATCTACACTGATAAAAACTTCATTGTGTCGGGCCGAAGATCTGTGAATGGCTCTGGCTATTAGTTCTTTTCCTGTTCCGTTCTCTCCTAAAATCAATACATTAGCGTCAGTGCGGGCTACCTTTTCAACGGTGGTCATTACTTTTAGAAGAGGAATAGATTGACCGATCAGACTACCCAAAGTCAACTCCTGGTCTGCCATGAGGACTTGTTGTTTTGTGCGCAATTCTTCTATTTCAACCTTTGAACTCCTGATCCGAAGATTCGCAGCAATTGTTGCCAACAACTTTTGATTGTCCCAAGGTTTAAGAATAAAATTTGTAGCACCTTCTTTTATTCCCTGTATGGCCAGTTCTAAATCTCCATACCCGGTTATAAAAATAACAACAGCAGCAGGATCGATTTCCAGGATCTTATTTAACCAAAAGAAACCTTCTTTGCCGCTGGTAGCATCACGCGAGAAATTCATATCGAGCAATATTACATCGTAAATAGCTCTTTTCATGAATGATACAATGTTCTCGGGGTCCTTTTCAGTATGTACTACATTGAAATGCTGTCTTAAGAACAGCCTTGCAGCCAACAGAACATCCAGGTCATCATCAATGATTAAAATACTCGCTTCGTGTTTACTCATTTGGTTTATTATGACTTAACAAATATATAGCGAAAATCTTGCTTCATTATTGTTTAAATCATTTTTTTCCAATTCTTGTCATTTTTTTTCATTTATTCAAATCTAAGTGAGCCGGATGCGTTAAAAATATATAATCCGATCAACTTAAATTGTTAATTTATTTCAATGGAATGAATTTTAAAAGTACTTTTGCCAACCTTTTTAATAATCCGGGTAAGCTGATGAAAAATAAATATATTGATCTGATTGAGCAGACTTTTGACTTTCCTCAGGAAGAGTTTAAAGTCATTGAAGATGAACTGTACTTTAATAACATACCATTAATGGATATTATTAAGCAATACGGGACGCCACTTAAGATCACATATCTACCAAAGATCACCTCCCAGATCCAACGGGCGAAGAGATTGTTTAATGTTGCTATGGCTAAATCGGACTATGATGGCGAATACAATTATTGCTATTGTACCAAGAGCTCCCATTTTTCATTTGTACTTGAAGAGGTGATTGGCAATGATGCTCATCTCGAAACATCTTCTGCATTTGATATCCCGATTATTGAGACCCTGTTTGAACAAGGTCTTTTGAAAAAAGATAAATATATTATCTGCAATGGATTTAAACGGCCACAGTATGTTGAAAACATTGTAAGTCTGATCAACAATGGATTTGAGAATACGATCCCCATTCTTGATAATAAAAATGAACTGGAATTATACGACAAGAATATCACCCGTAAATGCAAGATTGGGATAAGGATTGCATCTGAAGAAGAACCAAAGTTTGACTTTTATACTTCGCGACTGGGGATCCGGTATGCCGATATTGTAAAATATTATGAAGAGAAGATCAAGAACAATCCAAAGTTCGAATTAAAGATGCTTCACTTCTTTATCAATACGGGTATCAAAGACTCAGCTTACTACTGGAATGAGCTTTCAAAGTGCGTAAACGTCTATTGCGAACTGAAACAGGTTTGTCCTGAACTGACGGCTTTGAATATAGGTGGAGGATTTCCGATCAAGAATTCACTTTCATTCGATTACGATTACGAGTACATGGCCGAGGAGATCATTGCACAAATTAAAAGCATCTGTAAACGCAATAATGTCAAAGACCCTGATATCTTTACAGAGTTTGGTTCGTTTACCGTTGGTGAAAGCGGTGCCACCCTGTTTTCTATCGTAGGACAAAAGCAACAGAACGACCGTGAAATCTGGAATATGATCGATAGTTCATTCATCACCACATTGCCCGATACCTGGGCTATAAATCAAAAATATATCATGCTCTCTGTAAATCATTGGGACAGTGAATATGAACGTGTGTTTCTTGGAGGCCTTACGTGCGACAGTCAGGACTACTATAATGCTGAATCTCACGCCAATGCTATTTTCCTTCCAAAAATGAAAGAAAATGATCCTTTGTTTATCGGGTTCTTTCACACCGGAGCCTATCAGGAGTCCATCGGTGGATTTGGAGGCATTCAACACTGTCTGATACCGGCTCCTAAGCATGTCATTATAGACGTTGATGAGGATGGTGAATACTTTACCAAATTGTTTGCAAAAGAACAAAGTCATAAATCAATGCTAAAAGTGCTTGGTTATTAATAATTGTTAGTACTTTTATGGTTCACATACAAGGAGACTAATATGAATTTTGGTAATTTACCTACTGAGAAAAGCTCAAGCGAGAGCGCTAAAGTTGTTGTAATTCCTGTTCTTTATGGAGACCCTGCCGTTGAAGAAGGCAGAACATCACTGGGGCCGGATGCTATTTTAAAAGCATCGGGCTCTTTGCGTTTTTATGATGTGGATACAGACAGCGATGTCAGCGGGATAGGCATTCATACCACCGAGCCTATTCTTGAAAATGATGGGGTTAAAGTTGTTGAATCTGTCCATAAGACAGTACTTCAGTTTATAAAAAAGAAAAAGTTTTGTGTCACACTTGGCGGTGACCATCTGGTTAGCCTGGGTGCTATCAGGGCTCATTTCAACAAGTATAAAGATCTTACAGTCGTTCACTTTGATGCCTATCCTGATATGCGTCCCGCGCATACAAGGGATATTACAGATCATGGCTGCCTGATGACCAGAGTCAGAGAGATGGGTTCGTTCATTCAGATTGGTGTCCGGGGACTGAATCCGGATGAGAGTCATGAAAGTATACAGGATCGCATCTTTTATGCAAGCCGCATTCATGAAAACAGAGCATGGACACATGAAATGTTGAATAAGTTGAATTCAAATATCTATCTGTCTATCGATTTACATGCATTTGATCCTTCTCTCATGCCGGCTGTTGATGCTCCTCTGCCGGGTGGTTTGAAATGGTATCAGTTTATGGATATTCTAAAACAAATCACTGAAAAGTCGACATTGGTAGGTTGCGACATCTGTGGTTTGTCACCCATACCCGGTTTCAATTCTCCAAATCATGTGGCTGCCCGATTGGCATACGAGATAATTACAGCAAAGTTTTTCAGATAAATTGCCCTGAAAGGGCAAAAGATATTAGCACAGGGCGAAGCCCTGTGAACAGAAAAATCAAAAAACTCAAGCCCTGTAAGGGCGCAAGACATAAACACATAACATGTCTTGCGCCCTTACAGGGCTTTTTAAAAATACTACTATTTACCCAGGGCTTTGCCCTGGGCTGGTATCTTATGCCCTTTCAGGGCTTCAGGGCTTCACAATGGGCTGGTATATCATACCATTACAGGGCTTATCTTCCCATTTTAATTAATCTCTCCCTGAATTCTGAATAATCTGTTGAGGTCTCAATGCTTTGTTTTTTGCCATGCATGAAGTGCTCCAGTCGTTCCGGGATGGCGACTGGTTCATGAATAATGTCTTCTACAACTTCATTGAATTTGACAGGATGCGCAGTTTCGATAAAGAAACCCTGTTTCCCGCTATCTCTGAGCGCATCATTCAAAGCCTTAAATCCAACAGCTCCGTGCGGATCGAGTAAATATCCATAGGTTTTGTAAACTTCCGCAATTGTCTTTCTAATAGTAGCATCTGAGCATGAATACCCACTGATATCTGCTTTGATGGCTTTAAACGAATGATCATACAAATCCAGAATCCGTGCAAAGTTACTTGGGTCACCTACATCCATTGCATTTGCAATTGTCTGTATAGAAGGACGTGGTGTATAAACAGAAGTTTTCAGGAACTCAGGAACAATATCATTAACATTGGTTGCTGCAATAAAATGCGAAACAGGAAGTCCCATTTTCTTTGCAATGATAGCTGCTGATATATTCCCATAGTTTCCACTTGGAACACAAACTATTGTCTCTTTTTGCTTATCCGGCAACTGAGCATAACCATAAAAATAGTAAAAGCTTTGAGGCAACAGTCGTCCTATGTTGATTGAATTAGCTGACGTAAGATTGAGCTGCTTATTTAAAGCCTCATCGCCAAAAGCCTTTTTCACCATGGCTTGGCAATCATCAAAGGTTCCATCTACTTCAAAGGCAGTGATGTTTTGTCCAAGCGTTGTAAATTGCATCTCCTGAATCGCACTGACCTTTCCTTTTGGATATAAAATTCCAACCTTGACACCCTCCACACCCAGGAATCCATTTGCAACAGCACTCCCGGTATCACCTGAAGTAGCAGCCAATACGATGATCTCTTCCTTTTGGTTTTTTGTAAAGTAGTTGAGCATCCTTGCCATAAACCTTCCCCCGACATCTTTAAAAGCAAGGGTAGGACCATGAAAGAGTTCAAGAGAATAGAGATCCGGTTTAATCTCTACCAGAGGAATCGGGAAGTTCAATGAATCATAGACGATTTCTTTCAAGGCATCTTGATCGACATCCTCTCCAAAGAATTGGCTGGCAACTTCAAATGCGATCTCCTGTAATGAAAGCGTTTCTATTTTATCATAAAATGACTTTGGAAGCGGCTTGATCTGTTCAGGCATAAAGAGTCCTTTGTCCTCTGCGATGCCTTTGACAATGGCTTCCTTGAGCGACACTTTGTGATTTCGGTTATTGGTGCTGTAATACAACATATTATGAATATTTTTTTAAACAGCTTTCTATTTTAGGTAAATAAGAAAATGTAGGGGCCGCCCTTGTGGCCGCCACGAATTATGCATGGTTTTTATATTTAATAAAATTTATTCACAATTACCGTGGGCGGCCACAAGGGCGGCCCCTACATTTTCAACAACACCCATTTTAACAGCCAGCTGAATTAACATGTTAAACTTACAATATTTTCTGTCCCTGCATGTTGATATGTGATGTAAATGTATCCACATCTATATCCATCGACTTGAAGATCTGCTGCATGACGTGCTCAACTCTTAAAGCAACTTCCATAGAATTGCTCAGCGCAAAAATAGAAGGCCCCGATCCGGAGATACTGCATCCCAGGGCACCAGCCTTCACTACAGCCTTTTTAAGGATATCAAATCCCGGGATGAGCAATGCCCTTACCGGCTCAATGATTACGTCCTGCAGCGAGCGTCCGATCAGTTCATAGTCATTTGTGTACAACCCACTCACTAGTCCCGCAACATTACCCCACTGAATGACGGCATCTTTTAACTGGATCTCTTTCAAAAGAATCTTCCGGCTGTCCTCAGTCCTCACAATGATGTCGGGATGAGCAATTGTACAAAGCAGATCTTCCGGGCTGGGAAGCTGAATAATATCGAGCGGATGATAGCTCCTGATCAAAGTAAAGCCACCCAGCAAAGCAGGTGCAACATTATCGGCATGTGCCACTCCACTGGCAATTTTCTCACCCTGCATAGCAAAAGCAACGAGTTGCTTTAGCGTAAACGGACGTCCCAGTAGTTCGTTTACAGCAAAAACACTTCCTGCTGAGCTTGCAGCACTGGACCCGATTCCACTCCCCGGACTTATCTTCTGATGAAACACCAGATCAAAACCCTGATCAGATTCCAGTTCACCCAATAGCGCAGCGACTGCAACACTCGCAACATTCTTTGCCGGATTCAACGGCAGATCGGTATCCGATTTGTTGATGATCCTCAAGCTCTTTTCGTTGTTTGGCAATACTTCAATGATATCACCACGATTACCAAGCGCAAAACCCAATATGTCGAAGCCACTGCCTACATTGGCAACTGTGGCCGGAGAAAATACTTTTATTGATTCATTCATCCCGGATAGCTTAAACATTTACAACTCTGATAATATCAGCAAAAACCCCTGCTGCAGTGACATCAGCCCCTGCCCCGTAGCCCTTGATCATCATGGGAGCATTGAAGTAACGCTCAGTGGTGATCAGGAAAATGTTGTTACTTCCTTCCAGATCAAAAAATGGATGTTTCTGATCCACGGCAACCAGACTTACTGAAGCTTTTCCTTCTTCGATTGCTGCTGCATAACGCCACTTTTTATCCGTCCCGCATGCATCTTTTCGCTTCTGTTCAAACTCGGCATCGTAATTGACCACCTCTTTCATGAATTCAGCAGGGTTGGCACATTCAAAGTATTTATCCGGCACCAGTTTTTCGACACTCACCTCATTCATTTCTATAGGGATCCCAATTTCTCTTCCCAGGATCAATAGTTTACGGGCTACATCGGTACCGCTTAAATCAATGCGGGGATCCGGCTCTGCAAAGCCTTTTTCTACAGCCCACTTTATGGTCTGGCTCAGTGGAGTCTCTGGATTTACCGTATTCAAAATAAAGTTTAACGTTCCCGAAAGCACACCTTCGAGTTTAACAATGCGGTCGCCACTCTTGATGAGATCGGCAAGGGTATTGAGTACCGGCAAACCTGCCCCGACATTTGTTTCATAGAGGAATTTAACCCCTTTGTTGCGAGCTGTCTTTTTGATTTTCGCGTAGTTGCTGTATTCTGAAGAACACGCGCTCTTGTTGGCAGAGACAACGGAAGTGATGGAATTAAAGAGACTGATATATTTTGTGGTCACCTCAATACTGGCTGTACAGTCTACAAATACACTGTTCAGGAGGTTAAACGTTGCAATTTGTTCGATAAAAGTATTCAGGTCAGCCTTTGTGCCCGACTCTTTTAGTTGAGTAGTATATTCATTCAAGTCCAATCCGTTTGGATTGATCAACATCATGCGTGAATTCATAATGCCACAGACATTGAGTTTAAGCCTGTGTTGTTTCAATAGTTTGCTTTGCTGTACCTGAATCTGATCAATCAGTTTGCTTCCAACTGCACCTGTACCTACAATAAATACATTGCATTGCTGATATTCTGACAGGAAGAATGATTCATGAATCGTATTGAGCGCCTTCTTCAGGTCCTTTACTTCGATGACGCAAGAGATGTTTAACTCCGAAGCGCCCTGTGCGATGGCTCTGACGTTGATCCCGTTTCGGCCTAGGGTGTTAAAGAATTTACCTGCTATCCCGGGAGTCTTTTTCATATTCTCACCCACGATGGCAACGATGGCCATCTCCTTTTCAATCGCGATCTGGTTGATGTTTCCGGAACTGATTTCATGGAGAAATTCATTCTCGATGGCTAGTTTTGCCCGTTCACTGTCCTTGTCAATGACAGCAAAAGTGATCGAATATTCAGAAGAAGCCTGTGAAATGAGGACTACATTGACTTTACTCTTTGCCAATGCCCCGAATAACCTGTTGGATATTCCTGTGACCCCGACCATTCCTGAACCCAGAATGGTTACAAGGTTGATGTTTTCAATTGAAGAAATTCCTTTAATCGACTTGTTCACATCGATATTGGCACTCGTTGTGATTAAAGTCCCTTTGTTTTGGACGTTGAAGGTATTCCTGATCTGAATCGGAATGTTCTTTTTATAGACCGGTACCAATGCGGGAGGATAGATGACCCTGGCACCAAAATAGGAGAGCTCCATCGCCTCCGGATAACTCAGACTTTCGAGGCAATACGCCTTTTCCACTTTCAACGGATCGGCAGTAAGGATCCCATCAATATCTGTCCAGATCTCCAGTTTCGAAGCATCCAGAGCAGCAGCGATGATGGCTCCGGTATAATCCGAACCCCGGCGACCGAGAGTAGTCGTTTCGTTTTGAACAGTACTTGCAATAAACCCGGTGATGACAGGAGTGCCGGAAAGGGAGGAAAGTTTTTCAATAACCAGTTGATTGGTCGTTTCAAAGTCAACCGTAGCCCGGCCATGTTTATTATCGGTTCGGATGATTTCCCTGGCATCGACATATACAGAATCGGGCATGGCGCTGCTTAAGATCATGGCTGACAGGCGCTCACCAAAACTCAACAGGTAATCCGTCGTTCTGGGTGTCAGTTCATGCAGGATATATACCCCATGCAGGGCAGCGGTCAATTCATTGAAGAGAAACTTTATTTTAGCAATCACACTGCCACGATCTCTGGGGGCAATGAGTTGCTCAATGGCTTTAAGGTGAAGCTTTTCAACAACAGCCAGTCCTTCTTTGTACGATTCATCTCCGGTTGCAGCTTTAATGCTAAGTTCTTCAATTTGGTCTGTCGTATCTCCCATGGCTGCAACAACGACAACTTTCTCTTCCAGGCAGGCGGCCACGATATCTATGACCTTTAAAATACTTTCGGCTGAGGCAACAGAGGTACCACCAAACTTCATTACCTTCATAATATATGCGATTTAAATTGATAAAAAACTAAATAAGGAAAACGAGACGGAACAGAATATACAAGTTATACCCCCCAAGGGGTACATGTGAATGTCGTGAAGTAACTGACAGTGGTCAGACTAACTATAAGGGATGAAAATATCATAATGTTCAATATTGCTGCAATATTACTAAAAAAATGGCTTTACGGGGGACTTTGTAAACGATAACAAACAAAATTTAACAGATCTGTTATAAAGTATTGATTATTTAATGTGTATAAAGTTGCTGAATAATAAAATGTTTACTTGTTCAGAAACAATCTATTTGTCTGTGTTTTTATATGATTCGGTCTCCATTTGTCTAGTGTAAAAACTAATTCACTTTCAAATTCCCTACAATCCAGGCGAATTACCGCGACATTATGCTATCATGACCCCGGGATCACTTCTAAAATCAAGATATAAACTAAGCATACAATCCCTCCATATACAACACATATAGAACACCTGTAGAGCACCTGTTCAGCACACTCCTATAGCTGAACACGTGCTGAACAGGCGCTCTACAGGTGTTCTATATGTGCTCTACAGCAATGCTTTATATCTACAGGATTTAGTCACTATTTATCTTTCTTCTCCCGGTTTTGTTTTCATCTTCTTTCGGGATTCAATTTTTTGTGTTCGGATTTTGTTGAAACAAAGCCGAAATTATTTAGTAATGTTTGGTTTTTAAAAACGATAAGAAGCGGTCACTATTTTCACATGATCCGGATATCACCCGATCATCTAAAGTATTTAAATCCTCTGATTGATAGTTGATTTCCCGTTGATATTTAACCTTCCGGGAATATTCATACCGCCATCACAAAGTAAGATCATAAGCAAATTTAGGTTGTTTTTGATCCGACATTGAGTAAACAATTTGTTGATAATAATTAATGGTGTCAAGGATAATGGGCTGATCTCATTAATTCTAACGACATTGAACAGCCAAAAGTTCGGCATTGAACAGCTAAAAGTTTGGCAAAAACATGACCATTCTTCGATATTTATTCAAGCACCGGTAACATCTTGGTGACCGATAGGTCATTGTTAGGTGTTTGATTGGTACGCAGCGAACCAATCAGACACCTAACAAACACCCGGCAACTACTTGTCCGTTACTAGTCCTTGAATAGATACCGAATAGATGTCGAAGAATGGTCAAAAAATGGTCGATTTTTTAGGACGTTGTAGGGGCGTATTGCATACGCCCACGGGAAACATAAAAAATCTTCATTACCCAAGGCGTATGCAATACGCCCCTACATTTTCTACAATTCCCCATTTCCCTTGTTATTGTCGCAATGAGTCTTCAGCTTTTCTAAAACAGATCAACTTCAACAAGGTTCACCCCTTCGACAGGGTGTTGTCGCATTTGTACGAATTGTTATTTTCTTCGGTCAAACGAACTGTCACGCTGAATATGCCCGGCTTCAGGTCGTTTTCGCACCTGAACTGGCCTGCAAAATATCAGTCGTTACGGTTTTCTCTGGTTGTTTTGCACAACTGCCCGATTATGTCTGGATCGAAGACGAATTGCAGTACCGGCCACGTTATAATGATATGGAGATGCTTTCGGTGGCTACCTTTTCAGACTGGTATTCCTACAATACAGCGTTGATCGACATTTCATTGTCTGTGTCCTTTGCCCAGCCCGCCCTACAGCAACCCGGAACAACCGTTGTCGTTGCAATGGGTGTCGAGGTTTCAAAGATCCCCCCGGTGTCAGCCTCGCATCCCAATCCGGCTCCGGCACCATGAAGATCCTGGAGTGCTTTGATTAAAAATACTTTAAAACGTTCATCACCCTTCTATCACCCTACGCGTAGAGACGCAATATCTTGCGTCTCTCTTTTTAGAAATTAATCGTGGCTGACCCCATTAATCTATTTTATATTCCTTGCAGAAGCATAATGCTGCCAATTTTGCTTAATGGCTAGGTATAAATCATAATCATTCGAAGTTATCATAAAGTCAACTGAGAAAT